>Ga0172380_10001821_pt1 | contig 35883 bp, 33 predicted proteins | sample Leawe162metaG_FD_119747 | JGI IMG/M metagenome (GOLD analysis project Ga0172380, IMG submission 119747) | Leachate microbial communities from a municipal landfill in Southern Ontario, Canada - Leachate well 162 metaG | ecosystem: Engineered > Solid waste > Landfill > Unclassified | place...
CAGCGCTGAGAAAGTTTTCCCGAGCCCAACACTGTCCGCCAAAATACAGCCGTTGAATGTTTCCAGCTTGTTGATGATGCCAGTAGCCGCATCCCTCTGGAAATTGAACAGCTTCTGCCAGATTAAACTATCTTGATAGCCGGTGCGGTCATTGGGCAAGTCGTCTTCATTCAGGTCTTCGAGAAACTCGTTGAAAATGTTGTAGAGCATCAGGAAGTAGATACGCTCCGGGGAGTTTTCCTGATACACCGAGGCAATGTGGTCGCAGATGCGGGTTGTGACATCCTCCAGCTTTTCCTGATCGTTCCATATCTGATCGAACAGATTCAGGAAAACTCCGGTGTGAGCTGGCTCGTCAAATTTGTTGACGATATTAGATACCGCATCGCCGCGCTGATAGCCGAGATCGACGGCGGTAAACCCGTGGAGCGGCATATAAATGGCCGCTTCCCCCGATGTTTGAACACCGGCAAATTGCTGCATGGGCGCTGTGCCACGATTAGAGCGGAAGCTGGCCTTGCGCCGCACCCAGTCAGCACACTCTTTGGCGATAGCGCGTTGGGTGAGCTTGTTCTTGAGCTGAATTTCAAACTCGCTCCCGTAAAAACTGCGTTCGCGTTCAGTCTTGGGGATATGGTACTGGCGGTGTTCCTTGTTGAGCTTGTCAGTGACTTCGTTGGGTACGAAGGTCGGCGAGGTGAAAATAAACTCCAACGACTCGATGCTTTCAAGTTCTTTCTTCAACGCCTCGAATGCGTAAATAGAAAAACATGAGGCTGCAATTTTCAGCTTCGCGCCTGGCGCGATGGCCTGCTTCAGATTGTCTCCGAGCAGGTGGTTTATGTTGTCGATTATTTCCATATTCCGGTTACACGGAAAGCCAAGCGAGACTACGTATGCAACAGCGCCGCGAGCTTTCCCAGTGCTATCCTGCCTCCCCTTAATCTAAGCAAATAGCAACTTCATTTTTGAGGGGACTCTATCAGAAAAGCAATGCCAACACGATCATTATAATGAACACCAATCATACACATAAGGCTTGTTAGCCGAATGAATCAAGCGTGAGTTTTCGCCAAGGCACAAAATGGGCACGACCTGGCATGTGACACATTGGGCTCGTAAATAAACATGGTCTGGCACTTTGTGCAACGCTGCCAACCAACGATCTTCGACCGCACATCCCTGATGGCGTACCAGGCAGCGTTGATGTCCAGATTGCTATTCCCGACGCGGCAGTGCATCTTCCAGACTCGCAGTAACATTGCCGCTGTGATTGACCTCCCATCACCATCGTCCACACGGTAATAGACGGCAACGAAGCTGGAAAGGTCGGCCAACGCCATTGCATCGGTAATGAAAGGCCGGACGGAATCTGGGAGCTTGCCGTTGGGCGGGCTTTCGTTATGGAGTTGCCGCCAACGCAATCGAAGTGGCTTGGAGTGGATATTCGTCAGGTAATGAACGATAGGTACGCGGAGCCTCAATCCGATCAGCTCATGCGCAACCCGGCTATTTTCGAGTTCCTCAGGGGAAAGTAACGCTGCCACGGCCATTTCCTGCCAGCGTTGCCTCGGCGTAGGTACTTTTTGCATCCCGTGGCATCTGGAGCAGCCGGTTAAAGGCAGGGTCCGATAATCGGAGCGTGTAAAGCGAGATGCCTATCGTCTCTGCCAGCTCTTCGATTTCATCCATGTCGAGAGTGGCTATCCTTTCAATCACCGAGCGGGGAAGCCCGGTCATGAGTTCAGCAGCCGTCCCATCCAGCGCCAGTTGGCGCGTAAGTAGCAGGAACTGCCTGTTTATTTTGAGCAAGTCGCGCTTTTCCATAATTAAGTAATAATTTTGTGGTCACGAGTGCGCATTTTATATTACAATATATGCACCTTACAACAGCAAGGCGCATAAATTATGATTACCTCGGACACTTTATCGACTTTCGGCAATAATCCTGTTGCGGAAATCCTTGAAGCCCTGATGAGCAAACACCGGTTGAGCCAAACTGAGCTGTCAAATCGCTCTGGGGTTTCGCAACCGGCCATCAACCGCATTCTCAACGAACGCTCCAGGGCAAAGAACCCTCGCAAGGAAACACTCCAGAAAATCGCGGGGGTTCTTGGAGTGACCCCTGAGCAACTGACCGGCCAGGAGCCGATTTCCATCCGGATGATGGCCCATGGGGCGGTTCCTGTGATGGGATGGGAAAATCTGACACATAATGTTCGCAACCAACACAGCATATGGATAGCCTGCCCTGTTGATCACAGCGATTTGACGTTCGCTCTCACCGTTCAGGGCGAGGCCATGATTGGAGACGACGGATACGCTGAAGGGGAGATCATTTTCATTGACCCTGGTGTTGCCCCAACTCACGGGAAAGATGTCGTGTTAGTCACGGCTGGAACCGCTCTTTTCCGAAGGATGGTAATCACACAGGAGGGGCGCTTTCTCAAGACGGTGAACCCCAGTTGGCCTAACCCTATCATGCCGCTACCCGCCGATGCCATCATCTGCGGCACGGTGGTGTTTTCCGGTCGTGTTCGCTAGTTGTTGCGCGTGGAACCAGGCTCCGTACCATGCGGGGAGAACACCAGAATTGCTTTGACTTGGGGATTCACCCTATTTATACTTATCCTGTGGGGATATGGTAAGAGATGACGAAAAAGGATGCTGAAGATACGCTGGAGTTCCTGCTGGCATTCGATGGGCATATCCACCGTTATGGCGGCGGTTACTGGCTGAAATTCGAGATCGCAAAAGTAAAGGAGAGTGAAGGAAGGCCGCATGGACTGGACTACTCGTTTACCTTGCATGGGCCAGACAACCGAAGGTTGATCGGTTTTGATAACGCACACAGTGTGTCGGCCAAGGGATCACGTTTCAACAAGCGCCCTAAAGCGATGGATCACTGGCATCGAACGGAAACAGATGAGGGGCGCCCTTACACGTTCAAGGATGCGGAAACATTGATGGATGATTTTTTTGATGAAGTCGAACGTGTGCTCGCGGAGCACGGTATCCCGTTCGAGACTGTCGAAACAAAGGAAGGAGATAAACCATGAAGCATTTAAAAATTCAGAGCCATGCGTCCTTGCGCGAAGAGATGAAGGCTGTTGCGCGCGGTGAGAGGGCTGCACCGAAGGGCGCGGGGGGTACGACTTTCGACTCTGTCGAGGCGCTGATGCGTCTGCTGACACCACAGAACCGCCAACTCCTGGCAGTTATTCGCGACAAGAAGCCGCAGTCAATCGCCGAACTCGCGGTGCTGACAGGTCGCGCACAACCGAACCTCACTCGCACCCTCGGCAAGCTTGAAGCGATCGGCTTCGTGCGGCTGAAAAATGTTGACCGTCGCAAGGTGCCGACTGCTACCGTCCACTCTCTCCGAATCAATATTGACCCGTTCTCGCAAAATGATCGGCTGGAATTTGCGTGACGGAGCTGAATGGCAGGAAATAGCATCTGCAATGTAATAGGTTATTACCTTTGATAACACAAATTTGACTGGCTTCATGCAAAAAATACCCGCCGATGTTTGGCGGGTATTTTTCATTGGGTCAGATCAAGCCTCTTTCTGCGAAGGACATGACTGTGGTGTCCGCCACGATGAAGTGGTCGAGCACCCTTATATCAACGAGTGACAACGCTTGTTTCAGTGCGTCGGTGAGCATCCTGTCGGACTGGCTTGGTTCGGCCACGCCAGATGGGTGGTTATGCGCGAAGATCACAGCTGCCGCGTTGAGCGCCAACCCCTTCTTCACCACTTCCCGTGGATACACGGACGTTTGGGTCAGCGTTCCACGAAACAGCTCCATCCCTGCGATCAGTCGGTGCTGTGCATCAAGCCAGAGAGCAACGAAGCTCTCGAACTCCTGCCCACCCAGAAACAGCCGCAGGTAATCACGAACCGAGGCCGGCGAGGACATGCTTTCAGACGACTCTTCAAAGTCTTCTTCCAGCGCTCGCCGCAAGAGTTCCCGTGCGGCCATCAGTCTGTCTGGCATGGCATAGGATAAAACTTCTTCTGCCACACCGATGGGCTTTTCATGCCGCATCACACGCAGCCCAAAAAGTTCCGCTAGGGAACGCATGGAATACGATTCGCCCTCTTCACCCAGCAGGATTGAGAGCAGTTCGCGGTCGGATAATTTTTTCATCATGGGTGCCTCCAAATAAAAAGCGGGGCGGCACCCTCCCCTTGCGGGACGATTGCACGCCCCGCAAGGGTTGAAAAATTGAAACTTACTGCGTTACTTCTGCCCGGTCACCCGGTCTGCCTGCTTCGAGAATCTTCTGGCTTGCGCTGAAAATCCGCTGAGCCGATTTTTCCGGTAGCTGGCCATCTTCAAGCCACGACTGAATGTAACCACGCGACTCATCACGCCCCGGCAGATCGAGAAGCGAACACAGGAGGAATGCCACGCCTTCGGCCTCGACTTCCTTAAGGCTTCTTGGTGTCAAGGCTGCGTCATGGCAATCTGCTTCCTGTGTATGTCCCAAAACGACGTGGGCTATCTCGTGAAACCGGGTCTTGTGTGGGTACTCGGCGATAGGACTGATTGCAATTCCTCTTTTCACCGCGTAACCCTGCACGTTGCCGTCCATGAGATCGAAGCGCTCCAGCGTGATACCCAATGCTGCCAGAGCAGATTCGGCATTCCACTGCGGCGATTCGATCGGCTCGGTGTAATCCTCACCTTCGGTCTGTTCCAAGCTGAACCAGCGTGGTGCCAACTTGAAGACAGTGACTGCCTCGCCGGAATCGTCGGACTCGCCAGAGACTTCGCCCTTGCGTTTGACCGTGATAGGCATCCACAAGGAAATAGCCTTCTGCCCCTTGCAAACCGAACGGCCAAGCTCCTTCCATCGGTAAAAGCTCGCAATCGGTGAAAGGGGTAGATGTTTCTGATGCAGCTGAACTGCCGCCAGAATCTGGTTGCCAATGCTAAAGCGGTGGAACCTGCTGTAAGCCTCGCTCACGATGCCAGGCTCGGTGAGAGCCTGTTCGAGAAGAGATGCAAATTTATCGTTCATGGTGCCTCCAATGAAAAACGGGAAGGCACCATCCCCGACGGAGATAGATACACTCCCCGTGGGATAAAAACCGGCCAAGGCCGGGCTAATTTTGCTGCGTCAATTTTAATCAGGCTGCGCGCGTCAGTGCCTTTTCGACACTGCCAATAGCAGGAAATCCTGACTTGCCTAGAAGGTTGAGCACATCAAGCCAATCGACGCTCTTCCTTCCATCTGGAATTTCAATCGTGGGAGCAATTGCCCCAGCTCGAATCCCCATTGTCCAGAGCCTCGTCACCAGCCCCCTCGCCGCTTCCTGTCCATGTCCGGATGGATGCTGCCGAGAAGGCCGATCCTTGTCTGCGAAGACCAGAATCTGACTCACTCCGGGTGGAGGAACGAAAGTTTCCAAAAGGTGCGCGTTCCCCGTCGCCCAAGCGGGCAAACCGGTAGCCTCGATAATGGCAAGCGCCGTTTCGATCCCTTCAGTCACCGCCAGACGACTACCTGGCTGCACCAAACGAATCGCGCCGCCGGTCAGTTGTCGCGCCGATGGATGACGCATCAACTTCTTCGGTGCTTCGACCGGAGCCTTGTGTCCACAGGCTGTCAGGTAGGTGCGATGCAGGGTGACTGCTTCGCCTCCCTGCCCCGTCACCTGCCCGACAATGGCCGGATAGCGCGCCACGAGGTGATTGTCCGCGTAGTAGCCCAGCGCAGGATGAAACCGCAGGGATTCCGGCACGCATACAGACAATCCGCGCCGCGCCAGATACAGTCGAGCTGGTTCTGCTTCCGGATGTGTCAGTAGCAGTGATTCACGCCACGTGCGATTGAGATGTTCACGGCGTGTGACATCATCGGAAGTGCAGCCAGATGCTGGCGGCAATGCCTTTCGCACACTTATGGCTGGTTCACTACCCAAGTGTTCAGCCACTTCGCAAACAGTGCGGGCAAAATCCCAACTGTTGATCCACATGAGCAGAGAAAATCCGTCCGCAAAATAGCCGCACGTATTGCAGACGCCACCGCCAGTTTCATCAACATCGGGAAAGACCCGAAAGCCATCCCGTCCACCATGAACCGGGCAAGGGACATGCTTCCCTCTCCGCTCCACGGCATCATTCAAAGCTGGCGCCAGGCCGAACAAAACCTGTTCCCAGCGCCCTCGTGCGTCATGTTTGACGCGTTGTGCATCGTACTTGTACTTCATCACAGGTGCCTCCATGGAAAGCCCCCTGACGGAACCTTCCGAGACACCCCTTGCCGGGATCCTTGGAAGGTCACGGCTGGGCCGGTTGGAAATTTCCGCGCGGCATGGAGTTACCCCTACCGGGATACTCTTTCCCGGCGGGATTCATGATGCTGTTTGTTTTCTTGTGGCCAGCTACCACACTTTCATCCTGCTCCTTATGGGGCGGGATTGAATGTCAAAGATGCTACGCAGTTACTTGTACACATGACTGCCGAAATGCGTCCTAAAAGAATCGAATTCGACTACTTGCCCCGTAATTCAAAGGAGGCAATGGATAATGATTTTTTCGATTCGCATTTGGATTCGCCAAGCAGTGATGCCGGGAAAAAGCGTGGGTGTCCTCTAACACCGAGGGGTCACTTCTCGGTACCGGACTGTCGCTACAATCTGGACGGAGTTCACAATTGGAGTCCGCTTTGTGGCATGCTGTAGCATTGCGTTACAACCACTGCGTGCCTAAAAGCGACTTTCACGCCCGCCCGCACTAATATGCATATGAGGAACCATAAATTCTGGATGGCGCAATGAATCAGTTGCTTATCGAAAACAAGCATTCCATACTATTTTTATAGTGCAGACCGGTAGCGCTGGCTAATATAGCTATGCATTTTCAGTCGCGAGCAACTAACCGATGATCCTTTGCACAAAGACGCTCGAATGTCTTCGAGAAATGATCAATGAAAAATCAGAATATCGCTCTGGCCCCAAGCTAGTTCAATTCTTCAATGGTCTAGGGTTCAGTGACTTATACGGTCAAGGTTTTCCATCGCGCTGGATCTTCACTGATGAGCGTTTGGCGAAAATCAATGGAACTCCCGCCTTGGATCAGTGCATCAGAAACACCTTTGCTCCCGTCAATTTCGTCGGCCGAATTCAAGAGCTAGACCTTTTAATCAAAGAATTCAACCAGTATCTTGCATTCGACAAATGGAAGGTTGTTCGACAAGATGCAAACATTGGTTTTCAAAAACTCGAAAAAGTTGAAATTGAATCCGGTGAGCCGAAGGATTCAGAGAATGAGTTTCTGAGTCGAGAGTTTACGAATGTTGACCTAAGAGTGTTGAAGCTTGAAAACGCGATCACCGATGTGCTTCAGTGTAGGATTAAGGAAATTGAAAAATGCTTTAGCTCCGGCTCACCGCTGGCGGTAATACTTCTGGCAGGGAGCGCACTGGAAGGTATTTTTCTTGGAGTGGCTATTCAACACCCAAGGCAATTCAATTCCGCCAAGTCGTCGCCCAAAGATAGCAGTTCGAAAGTTAAGCCCTTTCATGAGTGGAGCCTTAGCGGTTTCATTGATGTTGCCAAGGAGTTGGGCCTGATACAGCATGACACACACAAATTCAGCCACTCGCTTAGAGACTTCCGAAACTACATACATCCGTTTGAGCAGATGAGTTCTGGATTTTCTCCGCGAGAACATACGGCGAAGATTTGTTTGCAAGTATTACGTGCTGCTATTCATGAAATTGGCGATAGCCTTCCGAACATATGAGTAAGCTTTAAAAGTATTGCGAAGCAGCCCCGTTTAGTTCGGCAGATAAGCAATTCGAACTTGGCCTATATAATTTACAAAGGGAATCTCACATGGCTTTCAAATCTGCCTCATCCGACATGTCTGTTCATGAGTCACCAGACAAGCTGTTTCGAGACCTTCCGCGCAGGAAATATCCTGATGTTTTGCCCCACCAGGCAGAGATGATGCAAGCTTACGCAAGCCTTCCAACTGACATGGCGGATGTTGCGTTGCAATTGCCGACAGGTAGCGGCAAAACTCTCGTTGGACTGCTTATTGCAGAGTGGCGCCGCCGAAAATATAAAGAGCGTGTTGTTTTCCTATGTCCGACGAGACAACTTGTGCACCAAGTTGTAAATCAAGCAGAAGAAAAATACGGCCTGTCCGTCGCGACCTTCGTGGGCAAGCAACGCGACTATCAGCCCACAACAAAAGCAGACTACCAACAAGCCGAGAAAATTGCGGTCACTACATATTCGAGCTTGTTTAACACAAACTCGTATTTTGATAATGCAGATGTCATCATCGTTGATGATGCACATGCCGCCGAAAACTATATCGCAGGACACTGGACGATACGCATCGGACGTAACGAAGAACATGCAACTCTTCATCAGGCACTCTGTACGCTTCTTGCCCCATATCTGAGCGCGACTGACCTGACACGTCTTCGTGGCGAGTGGGAAGATATCGTTGATCGCACGTGGGTCGACATGCTGCCTGTCTCGATTTTTCAGAAAATCAAGTCACAACTAATCGAAATTCTTGATGTCCATACTGCGAATATAAATTTGTCTTACCCTTGGTCACTGCTACGCAGTCATCTCGATGCATGCCAAATCTATCTGTCATCACAAGAAATATTGATGCGTCCGCTCTTGCCGCCTACTTTTTCACATGCGCCATTCAATGCGGCAAAACAACGAATATTCATGTCGGCAACGCTTGGAGCCGGAGGGGATCTTGAGCGTCTGACTGGACGTAAAAAAATTCATCGCATTCCCGCCCCTAAGGGATGGGACACTCAAGGTGTTGGGCGGCGCTTCTTTATCTTCCCGGAAATGTCGCTTTCTGAAGCGGAAGTTATGGAGCTTCGGCAGGCACTCATGGTGCGAGCCGGACGCAGTGTAGTGTTGGTACCTAGCGATCATCTTGAAACAACCATAACTGAACAAGTCACCAATTCAATTGGCTTCCCTGTTTTTAATGCTGATGACATTGAGACATCGAAAGAAAAGTTCGTTACTTCCCCGCAAGCAGTGGCGGTTATCGCCAATCGGTACGATGGGGTCGATTTTGCTGGCGATGACTGCCGACTGCTTTTTATCGAAGGTCTGCCGAAAGCTATGAATTCGCAGGAGCGTTTTCTAATGTCACGCATGGGGGCGAATATTCTTTACAACGAACGTGTTCAGACTCGTGTTGTTCAGGCCATTGGGCGGTGCACACGGTCACTTGAAGACTACTCGGCAGTCATAATTACAGGTGACGACCTGCCCGACTACCTGTCGGATATTAGGCGCCGAAAATTCTTTCATCCGGAGTTACAAGCTGAAATTGAGTTTGGAGTTCGCCAATCTAAGGACGTGGGGATGGCGGATATGATAGAAAATTTTGAGATATTTCTTGAGAACAAGAAATCTTGGGAGAGTGCCAATGCCATGATTGTTAAAGCACGCGGAAATGCACAGAAGGATGTACTGCCTGCAATTGCTGAACTGGAAAATGTCGTAAGTTGGGAAGTTGAGTACCAGACGGCACTTTGGCGTAGTGATTACGTGAAAGCCGTTGATTTTGCAGAGAGGGTGTTAGGCGCATTGACGCTGCCTGATCTGCGTGGCTATAGAGCGCTGTGGAATTATCTTGCAGGATCAGCTGCCTATCTTGGAACTCAATCAGGTATTGCAGCGCTAGCTCCCAAGGCACGGCACTATTTTGGTGAGTCGTATAAGTGTGCACCTGACATCAGTTGGCTTTCTGATTTTGCGCGTCGAGAAACGCCTGACTTGCTCAATGAGCAAGTCAATGATGCTGCCTTGCAGCAGCAAGTGGCGAGAATTGCTGCTGAATTGACCCGCCTTGGCTCAACTCACGATAGAGCTTTTGCAAAACTTGAGAAGGATATTATCGATGGCCTCCAGAATCACGAGACCTTCGAAGCTGCACAAGTAAAGCTTGGCAATCTAATCGGCTTCATCGCAGGAAAAATTGAATCAGAAGGTTCGCCTGATCCATGGTGGATATCAGGCTCCTCTTGTATTGTGTTTGAGGATTATGTCAACACAACAAGCGATGGTGAATTGCCTGTAGTAAAGGCTCGGCAGGCCACTTCCCACCCTGACTGGATGAAGACAAACGTTCCGCAATCCGTCGGATGTACCTTTATCCCCACCTTGCTCTCACCAATTAACAACATTCGTTCTGCGGCTGTCACGCATGCACAAGGTCTGCGCTACTGGCAATTGGATGCTTTCCTAGTTTGGGCCAGACGAGCAATGGAGGCAGTACGTGAGTTACGCACAACATTTTATGAGCAAGGTGATCTTGTTTGGCAGGCTGATGCTGGAACGCTGCTTAAAGAACGAGGGCTCGACATCATGTCCGTAGCAGCCATCCTCGACAAAAATATGGCAACGGACTGTTTAAAACACGTGTAACGTGATTATGAGATTTGCACGAACGTGAGGGGCCAGATAGGTAGCATGCCGTAATGCTATTTATAGCCAAAATTTCCGCCACTGTCCGATTATGAAGACCATCTCGAAATTTCCGGCTTCGCCCCCAGCAGGCACTGAAAGCGCCAATTTATAATCAGTACCGCTTGCAATGCAAACCTATATTGAGGATTGATCCTCCAGAAAGAACGGGAACCCGCACCACTTCTGGCATGGGTTCCCGAACAGATTAAAAGAAAATTCCAATCAGGCAACTTCAGCTTCTGCTTCCATCGCACCGGCATTATCCTTGTCAAGATCGAGCGCTGCATTGATCTCGCGTTGGCGCACCAGCAACTGCGTGAGCCTTTCCTCCTTTTCGAATGGCTTGGCCAGTTCCGAGAGTATGTCGGCCAGACGCTTTTCTGTCCGGGCCATCTCTTCGCAGGCTTCTGCCAATCGTCCTTCCAGGCTGTTGGCCACATTCTCGACCACCCTGACCATCCCTTGCGGGCTGTCTGAATGATGAGCCATATAACCGCGCCGACCTTTCAGGATAAAGCATGGGCCGTCATCGGCGGTTGTCGGGATGGTTACTTCGAGATCGAAGCCAGCAAATTGCCCAACCGTTATTTCTCCCGGCGAGGATGTCCAGTTCCCGAACTTCCGGGTTCTGGCTTTTGCCTCTATGTAGCACCGATGAAGCACCTCTCCAGCCGCTGACCTTTCGATGTAGCGCTTCCCGTCGATCACCATGCTGAAGCGGTTACCCCGCACATCCGCGCGATCCGCAATGTCGGCTTCTACCGATTCGACCCGTTCCCGGATCTTCTCGATTCTGCCCGGCAAGGTCGCCGACTCCCGCTGGTTCGTCCATCGCTGGTTGTCCCATTGAGATTTCAGCAAAGACAGCTTCGCGACTTCGGCATCTATGCCAGCCTTCTCCATCACCAGCGGATTGCCCGACGCCAACGCTTTCACCTCGGCATAAGACAGCGCAGCCAGTTCCACGTCCTCCGCGCTGCGCATTCCGGTATCCCCACGCATGACCTGGGCGATGAAGCGCGCCTTGGTTTCGAGGGTCTGCCAGATGTAGGCATCGAACGATGCTTCCGTGACATAGCGAATGATCCGCACGTCTTCGTTCAAGTTGCCCTGTCGGATGATGCGTCCCTCCCGCTGTTCGACATCAGATGGCCGCCACGGAGCGTCCAGATGATGCAACGCCGCCAGACGTGTCTGGATGTTGGTGCCGACCCCCATCTTAAGGGTGCTGCCGAGGAGGATGCGAAGCCGTCCTTCCCTCACCGACTTGAACAACTCTGCCTTGGCGGCATCGCTGTCGTAATCGTGAATGAAGGCAATCTCCGTTCCCGGCACACCCATTTCGACGAGCTTTGCCAGAATGACGTGATAGACACTGAACCGTCCATCGTCAGTCGGTGTGCTGAGGTCGCAAAACACGACCTGTGTCCCACGGAACGAAGCGGTTTCCCGCCATATCCCGAAGACCTTGTCCGCACACTGGCTGACCTTGCCGCCCTGAGCTTCCGGGCTTGAAGGATCAACCAGCCGCATGTCCAGCGCAGCCTTTCGGCCATCGTTGGTCACTGCCAGCATGTTGTCTTCGCTGGGTGATACTTCGCCGTTGCGTATTGCTTCCGCGCGGGCGACCAATGTTGCAACAAACGCCTTCAACTCCGGCGTCGGCTTGGCCGTCACGGTTTCCAGATGATGCCTGGGCACCGGAAGTTTCAGCATGTCCGCCGTGCGTATGTCGGCCACTTCCCGGAACATGGTCATCAGTTCCGGCAAATTGACGAACCGCGCGAACCGCGTGTTCATGCGGTAGCCGCCACCATCCGGCGACAGCTCCAGGGCAGTTACGGATTCCCCGAAGTTGCCCGCCCATGTATCAAACTGCGACACATGATTGGAGCGCAGCGTCATCGGCTGCAAGTAGCGTTGCATGGTCCACATCTCGGCCATCGAGTTAGAAACCGGCGTCCCTGTTGCGAACACCACACCCGAACGACCGCCCTGCTTTTCCATCACATGGCGCGTCTTCACGAACATATCGAAGGCGCGCTCCGAGTTGGAGTTCGGCAGACCTGCAACCCGCGTCATTTTGGTGAAGCGGTACAGGTTCTTGAAGTAGTGCGCCTCGTCTATGAAGAGATAATCAATGCCCAGTTCCTCGAACGTGAGCATGTCATCCTTCTTCGACTTGGCCGACATTTTCTCCAGCCTTGCGAGCCATATCTTCTTGGCCCGCTCCAACTCTTTGACGATACGATTCCCCCGCTTGCCTGATTTCGAGGCCATTAGTGCGCACTCGATTTCGTAGACTCGCGCTTCGATGAACGACTCCATTGCTTCGTCGCTCATCTTGATCCTCTCAAAAGAGGCATGGGTAATCAGCACCGCATCCCAATCGCCAGTGGCGATCCGGGACAGCAGCGTCCGGCGTTTGTCGCCGACCAGATCGTCCTTGTTGGCCATCAGGATATTTGCACCCGGATAAGCCCGCAAAAACTCTGCCGCAAACTGCTCAAGCATGTGGTTTGGCACCACATAGCACGGCTTGCTGGCCATGCCCAAGCGCCGCAACTCCATCCCTCCACATATCATCGTCAGCGTCTTTCCGGCACCGACCACATGGGCCAACAGGGTGTTCACCCCGCCGGACACGATCCGCCAGATGCCGTCCTTCTGATGACGATGGAGGTTGTAAACCTCGGAAAATCCCGGCAAAGAGAGCCATGAACCATCGAACTCTCTCAGCCTGACCGCATTGAACTGGTCGTTGTACATCCTGACCAGCCGCTCGCACCGCTCGGAATCGGCGAACACCCAGGAACGGAACTTCTCCTTGAGTGCCTGCTGCTTTTCCCTCGCGGCAATGGTTTCTTCGGTGTTCACGTGATACCGGTCAGTGACCGGGTCACGATCCCTGATCGTCGGAACCATCTGGTTGAGCGTAACGACAAACAACTCGCCCGCCGTGATGCGCCCCGTGCCGTAAGTTTGGGTCGAGGCTACCGACTTCTCCCCCTGCCAAGGCACATCAACATTCCATGCCCCGGCTTCGGAACCGAACTCCACCGTGCAACCATCGCATTCCAGAAGATGATCGAGGAATGCTGCGTAGTCACGCGCCGGGATCCAGGTCGAGCCTATCCGTGCATCTATTTCACCCGGCCCCAAATCAGGCGGGATGACCGCCTTCAGTGCCGCGACGTTGCGGACGAATTCTTCACCCACCGCTTCCGCCATCTCCAGCTTGATGCGCACGTTGCCGGAGAGATAGGCATCGGAGGTTTCCCACTGCGATGATTCCGGGTTCAGGAAGATCAAACCTCGACCTGCCATATCCGGAATGAATTTCTCCATGCCCTGTCCCAGCAAGGATTCCATCAACGTAACATCAACTCGTCCACGCTCGTGCAGGGATACCAGCAGCGCTTCTTCGGCAGACGCACACCGCTCAACCTTGCGAACAACTCCTACCGTTCTGCGATAGAAAATGTCCGCCTTCTCCGCCGTGCCGCTTTCCGGATCAAAAGCCTCCAGAGACAGCAGCAGTGGCAGATCGGGATCGCCCTTGAATGCCAGCTTGTTGGCTTTGGCATGGAGATAGCCATGCTTCGCCACAAAGCCGTCATAGGCCACGTTGAGCGCCAGCCGGTAACTGCCCAGTAGGCTGTCGTCCGCAGTGATATGCTGGACGTGGAGCAGTTTTCGCGCGGCATTGCGGATCGCCATCAAACCGTGAATCCGTCTGACTACCGTTGCCGACACCGAACTGCCTATCACCAGCAACTCCTGCCCTTCCGAAACGGCCAGTCGGCCATCTGAAGTCAGGCAGTACGATCCAGGCTTGACGAACTCCGGTGCCGCGACACGGATGTCCCGCTGCGTGCTCACCGACACCTCGGCTGCGCGAGGCTTGTAAATACCCTCTTGCAACAAAGCTACCCGCTCTGCCAACGCCGCCTTCACATCGCCATCGAAGATCGCCGCATTGGCGAGGCTGAAGCCATTCGACTTTTGCCCCATACGACCGATCAGCATGTCCGGGTTCTGGATATACCAGTTCGACACGAACAAGCGCCGGTAACCCTCGCACATTTCCTGTGGGGCTTCCATGACACCAATCCAATCGTCGGATGCCTTCTCGCCTTCCCCCAGTTTTTGCAGGAAGACAATATCGGTCGTGACTTCAGTATTGGCGAGGTGCGAAAACGTCCCGGACGGCAGACGAACCGCACCGACAAATTTGGCGTTTGCGCTGATATAACGCCGCGCCTGATCGTCCCACTTGTCGAGCGTACCGGCAGAAGTGATGAACGCCACCAGCCCACCCGGACGCGTTACCTCCAGAGCACGACCAAAGAAATAATCGTGGATGAGGAAGTTCGCATACGGTAGATTCCGGTCATCCGTCACCTGATAATTTCCGAAAGGAACATTCGAGATCACCAGATCAAACCAGTCCTTGGGCAGCCTGGCTTTCTCGAAACCGACCGCCATCGTCCTGACCCCATGATGTCCGTAGAGACGCGACAGGATGCGGGACGACACGCGATCAATCTCGATTGCCGTTACTTCCGAAGCTTCCGCCATATCCTTCGGCATGGCTCCGATGAAATAACCGACTCCCGCAGAAGGCTCCAGAACGCGACCGCCCCGAAAACCCATCCTGCGAACGGCATCCCATATCGCCTCGATCACGAATACTTCCGTGAAGTGGGCATTGACGACACTGCCCTTGGCACCCTCGTAATCCTCGCCCAAAATTTCCGGCATGGACTCGGCTCTCGCCTTCCACGTCGGCTCGTCCTGATCGGGATTGAACACCTTCGGTATTCCGCCCCATCCGGTGTAGCAATTCAGAATATCGCGCTCTTCATCCGTCGGCGACCGGTTGTCCGCCTCAAGACGATGCAGCAACGAAACGGCTGCCATGTTCGCATCGAACTTGGTGACATCGCCTCGCAGCTTCGAGTGCAACACCGGTTCAAGGCTGGGCCAAAGAGTCCGAGATGGCTTGCTTGCGTGGATCGTTATCGGCACAACTATCGACAAATCCTGCGCAGGCTCTTCATTCACCGGAACGCTGACCTGCACCTGATCTACCAGCGGAAAAGCAATGATCTCCGCCGTTTGAGTGAAGCATTGAACAACCTGATGTAGATCGTCCGGGGCCAAGCCCGGAAGCCACATCGTGGCCTCAGCAAGTTTCTTGAGTTTCACGTGAATCTCCTGGAAAACCGGAGACACGTGTCCCTGCCGGGATGTGTCCCCGGATGGGTTATGGCCTGATGGCCGAAATGATTTACGACTGCTTTATGCTTGTCCCATCGCCAGATGCTGTTCGCGCTTCATCAGTCCAAGATGAACCAGATAGCTCTTCAGCCCGGCAAGGTCGCTACGGTGTTGCATCCAGCCATCTTCAAAAATCTCAAATCCCTTGATCTCGAAAATGCTCCGGCCACGCGTGTTGCGAACATCGGCATAGAAACAGCCGCGCTCGTCCAGATTGATGAAGTACCGGTAGACGGCACCCCTGCAAAGTTGAGTCATGACGCCTCCTTAAGTAATGCGGAAGACGCCATGTCCCCTTGCGGAGGCTGACGCCCCGCAGGGTTAAAAATACTGTTTGTTTCGAGCGGCCAGCTACCGCCTTTCATCCAGCACCTTATGGTGCGGGATTGAATACTTTGGGAGGAGACAGCGGAGATGTTATGCAGTTACGTCCACAGATGACTGCCGAAATGCGTCCTAAAAGAATCGAATTCGACCGCCACTAACTCAAGTCAAACGAAGCAAGAGATAATGATTTTTTCGATTCGCATATGGATTCGGTCAAGCAGTGATACCGGGGGAAAGCGTGGGTGCCCTCTAACACCGAGGAGTCACTTCTCGGCCTCAGCAGGCGGTCGCTCCAGTCTGGACGGAATTGCTAATTGATGACCGCTTTACTGCATGCTGTTAGCATGGCGCTACAGCCGTTGAGGCCAGTTGGAGAGACGGTCGAGAAGATTGCCATGGATGCTCACTGATCGGCCTTAACGGACTGTGGCGAATTCATAAAAATCCTGTTTACTTAGCCTGCCGGAAAGTCCGCTTTCAACTTTCCCAAACAGTCACTTTCGACCCAAGGTGGCCAACCAAAAGTTGCTCGAGTAACTGCATTCACACATATGCAGAAATGCCACAAGCTGCTGCCCTTCCAGCAGTTAAACTCTCAGACCACTGATGCACCGGTTTAAATCTATATCTGCCTCCTCCCTTACGTTATAGTGCAAAATTGGCAAGAGAATATATTGTATAGGGGATGTGATGAGTGCTTGGCTCGCATCAATTAAATTGGCTTTATCAGGCCTATTGGCTGCGCTTCCTACCTTGCGTAGGGGCAAGGCGGAACGTGATGCGGGAAAGAATCCACATTCTGCTTCTGACAGTCACTTCGATGATCTATTCAATGGCGCGATAAAGAGACTTGGCGCCGTTTCTTATGACGATTCGCTTTGGGATCAGTTCAAGACAACTGCTGGTGCTGTGATTGTCCGGCCTGATGATTTCTGGCGAACCAACATTAGGGGATGGCTTTCACGCCCAGAGGTGAACGTGGCTTTGGGCAATCTGGTTAAAGCACATCTAGCCTCGGCGCCAGAATCTCCTATTGATTACGAAACTTTGGTGTCGTCCTACTTGTTGCTTTCGGAAGAGCCGAGAAGTTCTGCAGAGCATTATGTTTTTGCAGCAGTCACATTCCTGAAGGCAAGCATACAGGGTGCAGTGAAAGATTCTGGAGTTGCGGCAATTCTCCAAGCAGGATTGGGTAGTATGCATGATCGCTTTGATGAACTCATTGATACTCGAACATCATTCATAAGCGAAGCGATTGCAGCACATCATGGAGAAGATGCCGAAAATACCCTAAATGCAATATTAATGCGGCGCGCTACGCCCGGCTATGATGCGCTGGAAGAGCTGCACGAACTCGCTCGTTGCATCAGCAATGATGGCAAATTTTCGTCAGCACCAAGTGCCGTTAAAGCAAAAGTATATGATTGGATTGTGCGCCTAAGTGCCAGTAACGGCCCGATGGCAAAGGCCGAGGAAGCATTAGCTAAACTTACAGAGATAGGTTCTCCAGCTTCTCCTATAGCGTTAGCGTGGGTAGAAGCGGCGCGTGGTGGTGTAGATGCCGCCCTTCGTCAGGTTAGATCAATCGAAACGGCGGAGGGCAGAAGTACCCTCTTCAGCATCTTGCGTATAAAAAAGGATGCCGCCGCAGCGTTGGCGTATTTGGATTCTCAGGCACCCCATACCCCAGATATGTTCACGCCAATGGGATGGGTGAGCATCACCAGTTGTCTCACTGCAAATGGCAGATTAGCGCAAGTGACAGAACTGCTATCAACTTTACCAGCCGGCATGATTCTCGAATGCCCACTTCTTGGATACATTCGCGGCTTGGTCTATATAGCCAACTCGGTGCCTACGGACATGCAGGAAGCTGTGCTAAATGGGAGCTACCTTCTTGTTTGCGATCATTTGCTTGAGGGAAGTGCTGCAGAGGACTGGCGTAACAAGGCGTCTTCCACCTTGGAGGAATGCTCTATAGCAGCGAAAGAGATAGGCGATAAAATACTTGTGGGACGCGCAGAAAACTTACTGCAATGGCTTAGATTAGTCGATCCGTTACATAAGAAAGATGAATTGGTTGAGTTGATTAAAAACATGGCTGATGGCAAAGCCGCAGTTGAATTGATGCCATTAGCTTATGCGTTCAAAGTAAAATTCGATGACACGGCGCTCACAAAACACCTTGAACGATCTGAAACTTTTGGTGGCCTCTCTCGTGAGGAACTCAATGCGAAAGTATTACTACTACAACATTTTTGTCGTTTCTCAGAACTAGCATCCTTCATAGAAGGGAACTGGGGCAGGCTTGAAGAAATAGAAACACCAACTGTGCTAGCTGGAACCTTGGTTCAAGCATACGCAATGTCTGGAGCCTGTGGGCTAGCCGAAAAAACAGTAGAAACAAGGTTCGATCTGCTTCATCCGGCTGATGTACCCAGATTCAAGCTGATGATCCAACATTGCCGGGGTGAAGATCCTACAAGTCAAGCTAGGGAGAACTACGAAGCATCACAGACGACAACGGATCTTGAGAATCTCATCAAAAGTTTCGAAAGTGCAAAACGCTGGGCGGAACTTACGCCCTACGCTTTAGAATTTTTCAAGCGCGTGCAGAATGTGAGCAATGCACTGAGATATGCCGAATGTCTGCGAAGAACGAATGCACCAGATGAGGTTTTAGTTCGTTTTTTCGATGACTGGCCTGAACTGGTAGAGAGAGAGCCAGAACTATTGTCGGCACGAGCATGGGCTCTATACCATCTCGGAAAAGTCGACGAGTCGCGGGCGCTCAACGAGCGACTGCTTGCACAGCGCCACAATGTAAATGACATAGGTCTGGACATCAATCTTGCCGTACGAATGGGAAATTGGGAGCGACTACCGGCCATACTGGATCATGTGTGGTCAAGACGCAACGAACTTCCAATCTCAGTACTGCTCAACCTAGCGAGACTGACATCTTCATCAGCGGGGGAGCGGGCTCTACAACTCGTACAGGAGTGCGCTGCAAGAGAGTCAGATAACCCACATACCCTGCTCCAAGCTTATTCCGTTGCATCTGCCATGGCTCGAGACGATATTGCGATGCCGTTGATCCATCAGGCTGCACAACTATCAAAGGGAGAGGACGCTCCCATAAAGAGCTTCTCGTTCCGTGAGATGGTTGAACTTATGAAGGACTCTGCGAGCGACTGGCGAAGCAAAAATGATATGTTCCGTAACGGAAGTATTCCGATTCTTTGGGCTGCACACATACTCAATGTTCCACTCAGCAGGTTGTTGATTGCGATACCTCGCGAGAATAGAAATCAAGCTGATGCACGGCGACGACAGCCCATTCCAATTATGGCGGGTAGCCGACATTCAATCGAACCGTCGGCCACGAAAAGATTGGCTTTAGATATTACGTCAATCTTCATTTTGAGCGAGCTAGGTTTCCTTGATCGCCTTATCAATGTGCTAGACGAGACGCTGCTATCTCCCCGCGTGATGGAGATGCTCCTCTTTGAGGAGGAAAAGGTTCGGTTTCATCAGCCGTCGAGAATTGAGGCCGCAAGGCCCTTACTTGATTTGCATCGGAAGGGTCTGCTTTCGCTTGCCGTAGCCGATGTCCCACCCGAGCTGTCTATCGAGGTTGGAGTGGAAGAGGCTACCTTGCTGGCCGCTGCAAAGCTTACCGGTGGTTTGTGCATCCATTCTGGGAAGCTCTATAGGAACGGATCCTATATGGACGAAGAGGCGCAATTGGGAGTATTTGCGGAGTACTTGGCAAGTCCGTCTGTCGTGGCTCTGACACTCCATAAAGAGGGCGTCATAACGTATATCAATCGGGATAAAGCATTGCGTTATTTGGAGCAGGTCAGCCCAGGTGAAATGACGGGCAACGACTTGGCCTTGGGGGCGCCAGTCTATCTTGATAAAGTCTCGGCACAGTATCTCTCTGAAGCCGGAATTTTAAGCAATCTGGCCATGTCAGACAGAAAGGTCTACGTTCACCCAAGTGCAATTGAAGAATGGCAGGCTCTAGTGGACACCGAGCCACATGCGGAAGCAATGGTTAAGGCGCTTGAAGATATTCGCAGAATACTCAAGGACGCAATGGCGAACGGCAAGGTACGCTTCCTTCGTGAAGGAATACGGGAAGGTGATGAAGTGAGATTTGGCATCTCCGAATTGCTGGTTCGTGACTTGATGGAGGATGTCGGTCAAATTGATGCGGCATGTATTGATGATCGCCTCCTCAATTCCCAGCGCATCCTGGAAGACCGCAACGGTAAAAAAGTCGATTTACTATGCACGCTGGATGTCATAGATATGCTGGTGGTGCGAGGTGCCGTAACGAAAGATGACCGCGAAGATGCCATACACCTGATGCGAGAATGGTGTCTTTGCATGCTACCCGTTGATGCTAGAGAACTATTTAAACTTCTTTCGGAAAGAAATGCTGTGGTAAACGGTAAATTTTCTGAGTCGGCGCAACTGCGGGTCATTCGGGAATATATAGCCAGGCTTCATTCCTCTGACTTTCTTTGCGCACCATCAGACCTCGAATACATGGATGGACTCTGGCGGACTGGTCAGATGGTCATTCGGCAACTATGGGCCGACGACAAAACGGATACCGTCGATATTATTGCGCGAGCCGACTGGGTGGTTGATAACATCATTCCAGACATTGAACTGGCATTGCGCTTTGCGCCGGATGGAAAAGAGCGCATGGAGGATATTGCTCTCAGTAGGTTGGTGTCAGCATTGTCACCTGCTGCGATAACTGCTAAACGAAAGGCGAGTTATGCAGACTGGCTGGAGAGAAAAATCGTTGCTCCGTATTTGCCGGCATGCTCGGATTTGATTGACAGGGCAGCGAAACAAATTGGAGCTTCAACGATGGAGTATTCAGTGGAGATGGCGAATGAAATTAGAAAGCGTGGTGGTGAGGGAACTGATCAAGACGATGCCTCGGACGTTCGTTCGAAGGCTCCTGAATGACGATAAGTTCGTAACCTTCTCGGAGTTTCCAGTCATCAGATTCGGGGAGTTAGGCTCCTTCGAACATGACGCTGTCTTGAAATCTCTGGTAAGAGCGAAAGAGTCAGGTGAGCGGGTGGAGCTGATTGCCAGAAATGGCAAACAATATCTTTTGGAGCGCTCATTAGATGGGGTGCGCATCACGCCAACTGATGGTGCTGGCAGTGAGCTAACGGTTAAAGAATTCAGCTTCTTCGACCCTGATCGGGAAGTTCGACTTGGTGCACTCAAGCATGCTATGGAACAGTGCTGGCCTTCGTTGCCGTCAATAGGCCAGTGGCAATCGATTCTTGATGAGAGACCGCTGAACGATACCGAACTAGCCGAGTTAATATCGAGCATTAATGAAACCCCCGGCCATTTTCTGTCAGCGATGGAGAGCAAGTGGCGCAGTGGTGGCGAGATGGATGCCGCATCATTCTTTCCAGCATCTCTAGCTTATTACGAAGCCCTCGTTGGACCTCCACCAGAAGGGCTCGGTGCTGATGTTTGGATCAATAGCGTTCTGGTTCCTCATCTAAAACAGCGCTTAGACCAGTCGTTGATCGTTGGATTGAAACTCGCATTAGCATTGAACATTGATCCTAGGCTATGCCCTGCGGGGTTGGTCAGCAGCACAATTCCGGATGATGAGCTTATCGTGGTATTACGAGAGCTTGCCGCAACGCGTTCGCCTCTGGCTCTTCTGGGTATCTTGGAAATCGCAATCTCCCGCATGGGTGGTAATGAGCGATTCCGTGAATTCGCGTCCGATGTTCTCGAGTGCCTAGTGGGTGACAAATCGAGAGAAAACAGGAATGCCCAAGTATGGCAATTAATGCCCTCCCTCATCAATGCAGGTCTAAGGCGATTGAGCATTGAGGAGGGACTTTGGTGTATGCCCCCATACTGGCGAAGACTCGCAGCTTTTGCCCATGCTCATACCCTCGTCGAAATCCTGGAAGCAGAGTCCGAGGATTTTGATCAATTCATTGGTTGGATGGGCGGTATAGAAAGGCCTGAAGAGCTTTCCGCTATTCTGCTCGACTTTAAGAAAGAGCCAATGTGGCGTGTTTCCGATATGACACCTCGCAGCCTCAAGGTGCTGGTCGTCCGCCGCCTGATAGCATTGAAGGACACATTGACAACCAGCGGGTTAGAGCTTCCGAACAGTCACCTAGTAGATTTAGCATTTGAATTCATCAAGAATGAGGGGGGCTTACTTGATATAGATATGCCTGGCCTACTGCATGACGGGATGAAAATGAGCGATATGGAAGTATGCGACCGCTCAGATTCTGAGCCTGAAACAAGTTTCATCTCAAAGGCTGTTTCTGCGCTAGAAGTTGAGCCGATGGGTAAGGAGTGGTATGCACTCGCATGGTCATGTCGGCACTTGTGTTTTGATGATGCCGTGCTCGATTCACTTACAAAGCTACCCTCTCGCTTGACGCTTGGAGATGCAACCAAAGATAGAGAACAATTTTTTGGAGTGCTTGAGAAAGCTGCTGAAATCGCAGCAACTCAGCCATGCGAGGCTCTCTCAGATGCAGTGGCTGATGCGATAGCGCGGGAGGCAGCGAGATTCAATGGAGCCCGCGATGCAGAAGTTGGCTACGTGATACTCATAATGGCTTCTGGTGCAATCACTGATGACACAAGATGGAAAGAATGGATCGGAAAAAGGATGGGCGACTATGCCTTTTCCCTCCCGAAGGGTGAGGCATGCAGCCAACTCCTTTTCAGCCTCGATTCGCTTCAAACTTTAATGCCAATTAAGGACAGATGTTTTGGCCGCGCCAGAAAATTTGCGTCCTCGGGGATTTGATTGAATCAAAGGGAGCGAGTTGATTTATGTGATATTTCGGTTTGTGTTGAAAGTTACGGCTCAAGAAAGTTGAAAGGCTGCTACAACCCTTTCTGGAAAGCCCGGCGTTTCCGCCGGGTAAATGCCCTGTTTTCATCCGCGCTTGCGACTACGCTTGCGTTTCGGAAAACCAAATCGGGCCCATGTATCCGGATCGACGGGAAGCGGTGTCGTCCGGGCATTTTTGAGATTGACGAAAACACCGTGGTAGGCGATCTGTCCGTAGCGGAAAAGCTCCCACAGGAGATTCAAGGCATAAAGCGAAACGCCCCTGTTGACGAAGAGCGATTGCTTTTCGAGCGCATCCGCCAGACTGCATGACGGTGTGTTGTCATCGGCTTCCTGCGTCTCGTCCCCGATCTCAGGGAGCAGGTCTATTGCATGCGGCAGGCGTTCGACACTTGGCTTGTCCCAGCGAGATGGCACTTGACCCAGAATGACCTGGCCATCGTGAAGCCGATTGCCCAGATCAAGCCAATAGCCGCCACCGCCACGGGATACTGCGTCAAGGATTGCCTTTCTGGCCTTGCGATTGTCCACGCAGCCGATCACCAGATCGGTACGCAGATTTTCGTTGCCGGTCAGGCGCTGCATTTCGGCTTGCCATGCGGTGCCCATCGCCATGTTGATGCGATTGACGAGCACTGTTGCCTTCGGAAGTCCCACGTCAGACGGATAGAACATCTGCCGCCCTACATTGGCTTCCGAAACCTGGTCGCTGTCTATCACCGTGACTTCCAGACCGCCGGGATGCCCCAGCGCGATCATGGCCGTATGAAGCTGGGCCAATCCCGTCAACATCTGAGAGCCTGTACCGCCCGCGCCGATCACCGCGACATGAACTTCCCGCGTGAGGAGTTCAGGAGAGAGTAGATGTATAGCCATCATCCCCTCCCTTCGTATCCTCCGCACCAAAAGCCAGCGGCAGGAACAGTCCGTTGGCGCATAGGCGGAAGGCTGTGGAACAACGAGCCTTATCGCAGTTACCGACCACACCGGCGATCTTGAACTCACCCCTGTCATCACGATCATCATCTGGCGAGAAAAATGCCGATAGATGACCGTGGGAGTGAATATCAACCACCAGATGCTCACCTTCATCGAGATTCGGTCGCATATAGCGAACGTGGCTGCACCCGGTGGATAGTTCTTCCAGGCGTTCCAATCGCATATCGCCGGTTCGCGCGTTCCACACTATCCAGCCCACGCATTCATCCGGGCACCGCTCTGCGGCGTAACGGAAAAACTCGAAGACCAGACGGCGAGGAATTTTGCCAAATGCAAGCGACAGCTCCCGACCAACCACACCGTAAGGCATGGGCACATTCCGCTGGCGAGCCAGAGGTGTGCGCAGATACATCCATGGACGACGCGCTTCCAGCCACAGCCCGTCGCCGGTCACCAGAAATCGGTGGCCATTGCCGGTCATGGGCTCGAATGCGCTGTACCGAGGCACCAAAGTTACTGGCACCGATTGTTGCAAAGCAATATCGCGCGTATCCATTCATGCCTCCGCTTCCAGGACAGTTGCCTCGAAGGTCTCAATCAGCGTCTTGCCCGTTGGAACGAGCGAGCGCGTGGGAAACCGGGCTAACCTGCCATCAAGCAAGTCACGCCACAGGGCAAAGGGGCCAGCCCGGTAACGGGTCAACCCCTTGGCCGTATGGATGTTCGGATGCGTGAAGTAGGAACGGAAAAACGCTTCCTCCCATGCCTCGCTTTGATACGCCATATCGCCTTTCGGCAACCGGGCATTCCCCACACAGATGTTCCCTGTGTTCCAGACGTTGAAGAACGGCGCGACAAACAAGCTCGTATCTGCATCGGGGCGTTGCCGCCCCTTGTAGGCAAATATCTTCCACGCCTTGTTGGTCACGATGAATATCAATCCCGGACACGGAGCGCGTCCGGTACGCGCACCCAACTCCTTGCAGTCGAACCAGACCTGCCTGGGTTGTGGCTTGCTGAACCAGACGAAAAACCCCGGCCCTTCGGCGAGCACATGGGGCGGCTTGAGAGCAGGCCGCACCATCGCCTTGGGATCCAGAATCCTCATCAGCGACAGGAGTCCCGATTTGCTTGCCGGGACACCCGCCTGAATGATGGGCTTATCTGCGTCATCCGTTGATACATCGTGAACCGAAGCGAAAGCCGGATTGCGGCTTGCGTCCTGATACACGAGAATTGCATTGCTCAGCCGATAGGACTGGCTGCTTGAAAAAGTGCTGACACTGATCGTCATGGCGACCTCCAAAAAAATGCGGAGGTGCGCCACCCCGTGCGGGTGTGACGACACCCCCGCAGGGTTGAAAAAATCAGACCGGCTCGGCAATGCAACCGATCAGTCTATCCAGGGCCGAAAGCAATTGCAGGCCCAGCTCCGTTCTACGTTGCCATGCTGCAAACCCCTCTGGATCGAGAGGCACAGCCTGTGCGCCGAATAGATCGGTGTAGCCGTCGCTGACACTGTTCGCATACTCGATAAAATCATCGAACACACGCTCCAGCGGGTCATCGGCACCCCATCTTAGGTAAGCCCCGAAATAGACGCATTCGACATCCATGCCTTCGAGACCCGGAAGCTCGCCACCATTGGCCTCCAACCGCTCAATGTCGAGCAACAGTGAGGCCAGCGGCGTGAATTCACTACCGGCAGCCGCGATTTCACCCAAGGCCGAGTCATCCAGCACTCGCTTGGGGTCTATCACCCAGTTCGGGAAATGGCCGTCAAACCAATTGGGCGAAATGGCCTCCTCCATATCGGCGGCGGTCATGCCCATCGCGGTCATTTCCTCGACCCAGTCATCCTGCTCGCTGCTGCCCTGCCAGTGGATGTATTCACAGACTTGCCGGGCAGTTTCCGGGGTAAAGGCAAAGAGCGTCTTTCCGGATGCACGTTGCAGCCAGTAAAGCGCCGTCTCGCCCAGGCCGGGGCTTGTCGCCTCGATGCGGGTGATTCGTTCCTTCAATGACAGCCACACCACTTGCTCGGACTGTAGCGCCCAATACCACAGGCTCTCTTCATCCTGTTCGGTGGAGAACTGCAATCCATAGCTGATCGCTTCCGCTCCCGTAGCCACCAGAGCACCGAATGCAAAGTGCTCCAACTGACCCGCATACCGGTTAATCCAGCGGGCGAAAGCCTGCTGCACCAGCGACTGCGGCATACCCGACGCATCGGCTTGAATCTCCCCCGCATCCAGCCAGCGAAGCGCCAGCATGAACCAACGACGAAGATCAAGACACGGGTCGAGGCTTCCGGCCAGTGAATTCCCGAACCTTGGCAGACTCAGAGGATCAGTGGCTGGACGAAAGCGTCCGGCTGGCAACGTTCGCCCGGCGACACTTTCTCCTGGGAACGCAGCACCAAGCGTTGCAAGGCTTGTACGCATAATTTCATCTCCTCGTGATCGAAGGCGGGAACCCCTTTCGGGATCCCCTCTTCAAGTTGCGAGAAGTCGCCATCGGCACCGGCTTGTAACCGTTCCTTGAGCGACACCATGGCCTATCCCTTCCGAACGACCAGACGGATCAGGCGATCAACTAACCGGAAAAAACGCCGGATGGCATCCCCCAGATAATTGTCTGCCGCAATCCCCGCCGGGCGCAGTTCGATATAGGTCAATCCATCTTCACGCCGACAAGCGACAACGCCTGAGCGGTTGCGGGATACCGCGCCCTTGGTTCCGACTGCACGCCGGAATGTATAGACGAGGCGATCCCCCTTCTGCTCTGGCCCCTCGATGGATGCCGTCGTGATTTCCGGATAAGTTGCGGAATAGACATCCCTCACCTGCTCCGGGCTCAGTTCCGGGCCGGGGTCGGGTAATGCGATGCCGTTGTAAGCGAATGAACGCAGCAGCTTCTGTACGGTAATGGTCATGACCGCCTCCTCATGCGAAAAGGTTTTCTTCGGCCTGACTGCCCGCCGCTTCCGGCTCGCCGCCTTGCTCATCGTCGCCCTCATCGTCAGCCACTGCTGGCTCGACTACTTGGGCACCTTTGCTGATCGCCTTTTCCGCTTTCTTGTTGGCGTCCTTTTTGGCCGCTTCGAGAATGGATCGGGTCGCTTCGAGCTGTTCGGCAAGCGACTTGTGCTCTTCGGCATAGCTTTTGAGCAATCCGACGAACTGCTCGTCGAGTTCCTTTGCCGTACCGGTGAGCACCAGCGGCGTGGACAGCGCTTCAACGTCCTTTGCCTCTTTCGGGGTGGGGCGCACCGTGACGGTAATCGCTCCATCCCGACCTGACGACAGCGTGACGGCAATCGCCGCGCATCCGTCCAACAACGATTTGAGTTCTTGAAAAAACATGGTGGTACCTCCATAGAAAATGCAGGCGCACCACGACCCCTGCGGGGATCGTGATCCCCGCGTTGGGTTGAATTGAAACTACGTTACTCGGCGCTATACCGCATCGAACGCGGCACCTTGCCCTCATAGGTGAATGAGCCTACTTTCAACAACGACTTGATGAGTTCGTCTTTCTTTCCAGACATAGCCTTGGCAAATGCACCGCCCATGCAGGACTTCAGTCCGATCTCATCACACGCCGCCTCGATCTCGCTCTTGGTGAGCAGCTTCAGAAAGTCTTCGCAGAGCTTCCAATGCCGCGCAATATCAATTTCGAGGTACTTGAGGATTTGCACCAGCGTCTTCTCCTCGATGCCATCAGCCGCAGATGCGGCAAGCCCCATGAGCATCTTGTCCCTGATGGATTCATCAGCCGTAGAGACAACACGGGCAGCCTCGTCAGTCTTCAACGAGAAGCCCGCATACTCCTGCCCCATGAGAGAAGCCAGAGCCTTGGTCAGCTTGCTGTCGCTGATGTGCCGGGCATTGCCAGACAACGAAAGCGCAATGAGCACCGTAAGATTTCTCTCACGATCCGTCATCAGCTCGCGCCTGAGCGCCTTGCGCCATACCTCCAGCCGGTAGTCCCTGACTTTTTGCGAGTCCTGAACCTTGGCTTCGGCTTTGGCAGCGGCGGCAGTTCTGCTGGCAGCTTTCTTTGATAGCTCGGTTGCCGGTTTGTGCTGATCCTTTTCCGCCTTGATACGCAGCGCCACCTTCTTGGCATTGCATGCCGCATCAAAGCACAGATCAGGATAAACATTGCCCAGCTTCCCCGGCACCCCGGAAACGGCGGCACCGAAGTTCTTGCAGGCACGGCAGGCTTTCGCCTGTTCCTCGCCCACACCGGTATCGCCATCAGCCACGAGCCGCAACAGCGTGAAGTTCTCTCCCGGGCGGACAATCCGAGTGATCGGATAGTCGTCGCTCAGAGATGCCCTCTTGGCTTCGAGTACAGCCTCGGTTTTCGCGTCGTAGCAGACACCATGAGTGCAGTGCCCGGCAGAGATTGCTTCCCCGAAAAGGGCTTGCTGGTTGCCCGAGTTATGCTGGCATCCGGCACACTCGCCCTTGTCGAAAATGGCGCTCCCCAGCGAACGCGAGATTTGCTCAAGTTGCCCGCGAAACTGGACAACCGTCGGCAGGACGGACTGGGAGAGAAGCCTTTCCAGAACCGCATCCTGCCTTTCTCGCGTCACGACAGCCAACAGCTCGGCGTGTCCCAACTGAATACGCCGCTCAGATAAGGCCTTTCGGACTTTTTCTGAACAGTTCATCAGCGCAAGCCGCTTGTCGAGCGTTGAGCGCGACCAGCCAAGACGGCGCGATGCTTCGTCCCGGTCACCCTGGCAACGGCCAAGAATCTTGGCCGCAGCTTCGGCTTCCTCGGTCGGGCTCATGTTGGCGCGCTGGATATTTTCGATCAGCGCGGCCTCGTCGGCTTCGCCATCATCCAGATCGCGAATCAGTGCCGGGATTTCGTAATCATCACCAAACACTTTTTTCGCGGCACGCCACCGGCGTTCACCGGCGACAATTTCGTACCGTCCCACGTCACGAGGCCGAAGGAGGATTGCCTGGAGCACACCTTTCGATTTGACGGACTCTTCAAGCTCCGCCATCTCGGATGGATCGAAATAACTACGTGGGTTGCGGCCAGGAAAAATACTCCCGACCTTGATTGATGCTTGCAGTTGCATTATTGCCTCCAATGAAAAAGGCGGGCAGCCGCAACCCATGACGGGATGATGACTGTCCCGCCGGTGGTTAATGTGTGTGGCGTTGCCGGTATCTTTCCAGCACCCGTTCCAGAATTTCTTCGGAATTGATGCCGAACAGACGACAGCACGCCATGAATGAAAATGCGTTTAACCGCCCCTTCGTCGCCAGCAACCATTCGAGAACTTCCGCCCGCGTTGCGGCGGATGCCCTCAAATCAAACAGGTCATGCAGCGATTTTTCCAGCAGATACCCATGCAGCCTGACGATGTCATCCTCAGTCCATTTGGGAATTCCACTGCTATCTGCAACACTGGCTGCGACCGACGACGCTTGGGGTTGGAACGCCTGTTCGTCTTCCATGCGCATGGCCGCCTCCGATGTTGATTGCCGATACCCCGGTGAAGATGGGGCATTGACTCGTTCTCTCAGGCCGATTTTTCATCAGGCTTGAAAAGCTGGAACGGCTCAACGTCGAGACGGTAGCCATTACTTTCGATGATGCTCATTTCCCCGCCTCCCCAAAAATGTCGCTTACTTGGGAAGAAGCGTTGAGCAACACCTCCTTGCGTCTGCGATAGGCAATCAGCAACTGCTCAAGCTCATTGCCTTCGAAGGTCTCTTCTGCCCGAAGAAAAACTTCGTCCAGCTCACCGATTGTTGCTGCATTGCCGATGGTTGCCAGCATGGCGCCGAGCTTGCCGCCAACTTCGCGGCCATGGGTTGAATCATTGCCGTTTTGCCCCTGCCCATCGGAACCAGGTTCACCGGGTTCATCATCAATGACCGGCGCCCAGGAACCGTTGATGGCCTCGGCAATCCCGATATTCTGGGTTTCACCGCGCTCGTTCATTTCATCCATGGCAAGAGCCAAGGCAAGCTCCGGAGACTTCGGCAGCAGATTGCACAGGCGGCGGATGACCGTCTTGAGGCCCATCGGAATGAAATGCGTATCCCATGTGCTCTTCTTACGGTATTTCTTGGCCATCTGGTAACCACGGGAGTTATTCCGTACCTGCTCGACCTGTTCCTTCGACATGGCGAAGAATGTGCGTCCGCCATCCTTGAAAACAGCGACGGCGTAGAAACCAATGATCTGGCCTCTCTCCTCATCTCCAGCCGGAAACCCGTTCTTCTTCAACGGCTCATGCATCAGCGTGCGATTCAGGCCAAGCACGATGTCGAACTTGTCGTTGATCCGCACTTCGTGAGGATAAATATCCTGCACATACCCGCTGTTGCGTGCGAGTTTCATGAGCCCCTGATAACCGGGGATCAATTGACACTGGCTACCAAACGGTACGAGGTAGGCTTCGCCCATCAGGCCGACTTCCAATCCCAACTGACAAGCCTGAATGACAGCCGCAAAAACACTGCGTGGATCCGTTTCAGACAATTTCGGATTCAATCGAAAGGCCGTCAGCGCGGTTCGCGTCATGCGTTCCGCATTCAGATGCTTGGGCAGCGCGCGGGCAATTTCCCCCTTGAACTGCACCAGCATGGCCGGGAAAGGCACCACGTTGGCCGTATTCCCCTCACGGGATTTCTGTAAATTTCGCAAAGTTTGAGACATGGTTTTCTCCAATAAAAATGGCGGAGACACCATGGCCCCATGAGCGGGAACTGGTATCCCCGCCGGGGTTGATGAACTACAGAAAAACCGCCGATCAGGCGGCGTACAACTCGAAGTCTTCGGCATTGGCAGCCCAACGTGGCAGCGATATCAATTCGATCTCGCCACCTGGCTGGTAAGCCGGCCAACTACCCGATTCCTGGCACCACTTCAAAAGCTGAAGCGCCGCCCGATATTTTTTGCGACCGACCTCGATGACTTCCGGGTCGGCGCGATAGACTGCTACCGCATGCGGCGGCTCCTTTTCGGCAGCGATGAAGATGAATGGAAGCTCCATCCCCGTTGCCGCCTTGATACCGTCCACGTAGAAAGCTGCCTGCACGTCGTAGCCCAATGCCGCCACAGCCCGTGAAAAACCAGCAGCGCTCGCATCGATACAGGACTTGAGATCGGTGATAACTTCCCCGTTGAACCAGTCCGGGCGACACTTGCAGGCAATCCCGGTTGCAGGATCGCTCCAGAATACCGAAAGTTCGGCATCGCCACGGCTGAGCAGTTTGGCCGCACCCTGATGGGAATGGACAGCTGCGCGTATCAAGGTCAGCGTAGCCAGCTCTTCTGAGGTGATCAGCGTTTTGCCCTGATTCTCAGCGTCGAACTTTGCTGCTGCTTCCTTGCCTTCCTTGGTGCGGCGGTCGAACTTTTCGGCCACCGCGATTTCTTCAGAAAAGCGTTCCGGTTCCAGAATGAAAGAATGAACCGCACTCCCGAAAGCCATCGCTGGCGTTTGGTGGTGCGGATAATCGAGGTATTCACGAAGGTGGGCTGGACTTCTGAGTATCTTGACGATGCCCGTGTGTCCGATTGCCTTATCCTCGTGGTATCCCTTTGCCGGCATGACAAGCATGCCTGGGTGACTTAAGTGCATGATGCCTCCAGTACGAAAAACCGGAGTCACCTGCCCCCTTGCGGAGACTGTGTCCCCGGTCGGGTTGAAAAATGCTGTTTGTTTCCAGCGGCCAGCTACCGCCACTTGTTCGTGCGGATAACCGCTCGATCAAATACCTGTTTCCAGAATGCGCTCAAGGAACGCACTCTGGAAAGCCCCGGAATACCGGGGCGGGAATCATTCAATTTTCCTGGGTTGCTTTGACATGGATAAAGCCTTGCGGATCATGTCGCGGGTTTCCGGGTCGCTACGCCCCTCCTTGAGTCTCTGGTAGAGATCGCAAGCAAAGGCCATCGGCAACGGGTCGAAGAATTGAACGATAAAGGGATGGGATTTCATGATTTTCTCCTGAGGTTGGTTAAACAGCCACAGCGAAAATCACTCCGGGCCTGGAGTGATCCCCGCAGGTCAAAGAGCTCTCGGTCGAAAGCGCTATGACCTGCGGGGGAGTCCCCACAGGCAGTGCTGCAAATCAAATCCCAAGCGCGCGAACGATTGGGCGGCTGATGATCCAGCCGGTGATGCAGCAAGCAAGAAGTACGAGTTCCATGAGATGCCTCCATAAAAAATGGGGGCACCCCTCCCCTGATGCGGAGGCGATGCCCCCGCACGGGGTTAAAATTTCAGGCGATTACCTCAAAGGAAGCATCACCATTTTTGCCGGAATCAATGTCGATCCAATTCCGACGCATGTACGTAGGTGTGTCGTATAGCTGCCAGTAAGTTGATTTTTCCTTGAGCATCTCGACAACCTCGGCAGGCTCAACCACATTGACAGCCTCTGGCGTTGCCGTTTTTTCTTGTGGCCGAATGAGAAGACTCTTCAGGCTTTCAACTGCAAATCGAAGAAATGACAGAACAACATGAAGCCCTGCGAGCATGGCCAGGACGAGAATGACGCGTTCCATAAACAAACCTCCTGATGAAAGAGGGAGGTTTCTCCCAACCATGGAGAGTGACCTCCCGGTTGGGAAAAATGAAACGAGATACTCAGAACGGCTCTATGTCCGGCACATCCTCGAATGCAGGACCGGTTGCCTGTTCGGGCTTGGCGCCGGCTTTTGCACTGCGTTTGGGCTTGCCAGGCTGTGGCGTGTCTTTTTCGGACGGGCGAGAACCCAGCATCTGCATCTCGCTGGCTATGATCTCGATCACATAGCGATCTTGACCTTCCTTGTCCTGCCATTTACGCGTTTGAATACGCCCTTCGACGTAGATTGGCGAACCCTTCTTGAGGTATTCGCCGACGACTTCAGCTAACCGGTTGAAAAAAATGACCCGGTGCCACTCGGTGAATTCCTTGCGTTCACCTGACTTACTCTTGCGCGTCTCCGTTGTCGCGATTCTGATCGTAGCAATCGCTTCGTGTTCCTTGGTATAGCGAACCTCTGGATCCGCCCCCAGATGTCCGATGAGCGTGACTTTGTTTAATGATGCCATGTTGCCTCCTGACGATAATGGCAGGTAGGCCACCGTCCTGACGGGGCTGCCCCGCCGGGGTTTAGGAAAATGCTGTTTATGAAGAAGGCCAGCTACCCTCACCTCGACCGCCATAGACGGAACGAAAGATGGTTGAATTCTGTGCCGCCTCTATCGTCGTGTGGCGTCGAAATACGTCCATTTAGGTCACATTTCGGACTTCAGCATTGATGCCCAATGGATACGCTCCTCTCAATCACAAAGGGAGGTATCAAATGGCACAGAAGCAGAAAAGCGCATCCACGCAAATTCCATCAATCCGGCAGGACAACAGCAGGCCATTCCTTACCCAGAAGGCCTTGCTCAATTCGCTGCATGCCCAGCAGATTTTCGAGCGCGGCTACGAGATGTGTGCCAACGCACTTTTTTCATTGAGCGTTGTCTTGCGATTCATAGGAACTGAAGAACAGGCGCAAGAAGTTGATGCGATGGTGGACGCCTTGATCGATCAGGCATTGGATGGAATCCAGAAGGAATCGGCCCGGCTCAAGGAAATCGCAGAAAGCAACGGTATCGAAACCACCATCGGCTACACCAGCGCAAAGACGGTTGACGTCCAGATCACCTCGCCGCGCTCGATAAAATATCTGGCAATCATCCGAGAGTTCGACGGCATGATGGCCAACATGGATGCGCTCTGGCTTTCCTGCGTTATTACGGATACTCAATATGCGCGCGGGGTCTATGAATGGAAGCGGCGGATTCTTCGTCTCGCCGGTCAGGTACGGCAGATCGCCACTCGTGCGGTTCTTGCTGCACGCAGGAAGGAGACTTCAGAGGCTGTCGCTGAAGCAAGCGAGCCTCAAATTGCGGAAGCTGATGAGCCAGTAGTCGAAACCGCAAAATGCAAACTCTCCGAAGCTGAGTAAGTGGGGTTCAGCCCTTTTCGAGTGCAAGCTATATGTGCTGGCGGGCACTGCACAGTTATTACCTGCCTTTACATGTGAGGTAATGAGCGCGAAATGCAACATGAAACCCAAGCAATGAATGCCCGTGTTCTAACTTATGATGAAATGAAAACGCCGGGAAAAACGCTGATTAACCGCAAGCAGTTACTCAAGATCGTTCCGCTGTCTGAGCGAACGATCCTCGACATGGAGAAGCGCGGAGAATTCCCGCGTCGCTTTGCCATCACGGCACGCCTTGTTGCATGGGATCTACGGGAAGTGGAACAGTGGATTGAGGAGCGGAAAGCTGCCGCTATCCAGCCACTCGCTCCAGGACTCCAGGCCGCGTAGTCCAGCGGTCGATCATATCGGCCCAATCCTGCAACATGGTGCGCCGTTGTTCAGCATACTCGGCCTTGTTGTACACAGCGCGTTCACCCTTTTGCTCATGAGCCAAGCACTTCTCAATCCAGTCGGTGTTATAGCCTGCCTCATGCAACAGCGTAGAGGCCGTCCTCCTCAAATCATGGACAGTGAATTTACCAAGAGGCTTATCGTCATTTTGCGCTGCCTTGTAGGCCAGTGAAGTGACTTGATTCAGCGTAGCCTTGCTCATTGGGATGTCTGGATCGTAACGCGATGGCAGGACGTAGCGAGAACCGCCGGCACATGTCTTCAGTGCAACGAAAATATCCAGCGCTTGATTCGATAGGTATATGTTGTGGGGATTACGCCGCTTCATCCTTTCAGCCGGAATCGTCCAAACCGCCTCAGTGAAGTTGATTTCTTCCCACACAGCTTCGACGAGTTCGGACTTGCGCAGCATGGTTAGCAGCAGCAACTTGACCGCCAATCGAATTGTCGGTGCTGTCGAAACCCGCTCAAGGTAATGGTAAAGCAACTTGATTTCTTCGGGTGACAATGACCGATCCCTTGGCTGAAAGCGTGCAATTGATGTCGGGCGCACCAAATCTGCGGGATTCTCGTATCTGTGTCCGCGTTCTATAGCATAGCGATACACCATTTGTACCACCTCGCGGGCATGCACGGCTGTGGCTGGTGCCCCACGTTCCACAATCTTGTCGCACAGGGCACGCAAGTCTTCATGCGTAATCTCGCCCATCTTAAGACGCCCGAATGGTGCCTTTAGGTCACGCTCGAACACCGATTGCCGCATGTCTCGTGTTGATTCTGCCATTTGATAATTCTTCAGCCAGTGCTCTACCCATTCCCCAAACGAATCGGAGCCTGCCATCTTTTGCTTTTCACGCGCTTTATGCCTTGATGGGGATTTACCGGCAGCAAGCCCCTTTTTTGCCTCAGCGAGTTTTTCCCTGGCCTCGGCCAGCGTCAGTCCATCCGAACCGTACCGCCCTAGAACCAAAGTTTCCTGGCGCCCATTGATTCGGTAGTTGTAACGAAACGACACGGTGCCCGTCGTCAAGACGGTCACATAGAGTCCATCCCGGTCACTCAACTTGTATGGCTTAATTTCCGGCTTGAGATTCCTCAGCTTTATGTCGGTCAGCATTTCCGTTCACCACCTTTTGATACCATCATTATAAAATCACGTTTTAACGAATATTTATAATTTACTATCATAGCGTTACAAACAATCAATACCATCATTAACACTAAATTAACATGATGGTACTGAATAGTATAAATGGTATCTATAAAAATGATACCCCCAATTAGACCATCAAATAGTTTTGCTTGAAGGTGCCTGACAGTGCCAGACATTGCCAGACAAAATAGAAAAAGCCCTGTTAAAACAGGGCTTTTTCTATTTAAACCGCCAGTCGTTGCGCTACGCTGCCAAAACCAAAATCATTCCCACTCAATAGTCGCTGGTGGCTTGCCGGAGATGTCGTACACCACGCGGTTGATGCCGCGCACTTCGTTGATGATACGGTTGGAAACTTTGCCGAGTAACTCGTAAGGCAAGTGTGCCCAG
>Ga0172380_10001822_pt1 | contig 35881 bp, 34 predicted proteins | sample Leawe162metaG_FD_119747 | JGI IMG/M metagenome (GOLD analysis project Ga0172380, IMG submission 119747) | Leachate microbial communities from a municipal landfill in Southern Ontario, Canada - Leachate well 162 metaG | ecosystem: Engineered > Solid waste > Landfill > Unclassified | place...
ACCAACTCCTACACCTACACCAACTCCTACACCTACACCAACTCCTACACCTACACCAACTCCTACACCTACACCAACTCCTACACCTACACCAACTCCTACACCTACACCAACTCCTACACCAACTCCCGTAGCATTAAATCTTTCTGTTTCACCATCTTCCGGCGGAAAAGTTACTGGAGCGGGGAAATATACTGTGAATTCAACTGCAACTTATACTGCCTCCGCCAATGCCGGATATGTGTTTGATGGGTGGTCAGGCGACATAGTTAGTACTTGGACTAACGAGCGCAACGCCACAAGCGGAGCTATAGAAGTCATGGACATGCTTGCTAGTTTCGGAGTGCAAACCACAACATCAGCCCAATATACTTCCGTACCATCTGCTTCAGGATCTATTAAAATGACACGGAGTATGGAAGCTGTAGCACACTTTAAATTAGAGCCGACACCATCTCCTACCCCAAAGTGTGTAGACTCAAAGAAATTTATCGGAAGATACCACAATGGCGCCACAATGATTTATTTCATCGTCGATTGTAAAAAGGGGACTTCTTATTATTTAAATGATGGCACTGGAGAGACTGCGAGCTCGATACCCACTAGGTGGATGACCCCCCTAATTGTTGACTTGAGTGGCAGCAAAGAACCAAACCTACTATCCAAAGCTTCTTGGAAAAAGGAAAATAGGTTACCTGTATGGTCAGCATTACGCGATTTTGACCTAGACGGAACCGGGTCCAAATATTGGGAATGGGTAGGACCAGACGCTGGGCTTTTGGTTTATAATCCTGAGGGGAAGGCAATGCAGCCAACCGGGAAGGAGCTATTTGGCGGCATAACATTTGGAAAGGAGTGGTCTAATGGGTTCCAAGCACTGGAGACACTGGATAAGAATCAGAACGGCAGCATAGAAAACGACGAGCTTCAGGCAATATGGGTTTGGAGAGACTTCAATTCGGATGCGCTGGTTCAAGCTGGGGAAATGACACCAGCCACTAGCTTAAACATTACTCGACTATCATGTATCCCAATGTTAACCGAGAATAAAAGCGCCTATGCCCCTAACGGAGCAGTACTTAATGGCGAAAACAGAGAGGTCTGGGACTGGGAAGCTGGAGGTGGACTCCAAAAAGCACCTAATGAGTGGACGTATAAATATAACTGGAGCTCTAAAGACAAGGAATATACCGGTACCTTATACTTTGTAAACGAAGGTGCAAACTGGCGCGTGTTTACAACGCCTACTGGCGCAAACGGATACGGCGAATGGTTAGATGTCTCAATAAAAGCCGGTAGTGTAGCCACGTGGAAGTACAAAGAAGCAACAATAACAGTAGTAGGGCTTGGGAAAGCAACCATGGTAGGACAAACGTCTAATCCAGCGCCCTTAGAATTTATTAAAGCATTTGGCGCCAACCTTCCTAATACGGTTATGAATTGGGACGCTTACAATACTGCTCCTACCAGAGAAGCCCAGCCTACAGAATTTCCAATAGTCGATATAGATGAATTACGTTCCGTTTTAAATAGCGATAATTCTATAATATTGGATGTGAGAGAGGCACCGATTTATGAGTCTGGACATATACCTTCGGCTATAAATATTCCCGGAAGCCGTATCGTACTTGGGAACTATACTGGGCTGGACAAGCACAAAAAACTGATAATCTATTGCGAGGGAACAATGTGCGACACGAGTAAGCTAGTAGCGCAGTTACTTAAAAGTGCAGGGTTTGCAAACATCCAAATATTTGAGGGAGGTTGGGAGGAATGGCGCTCAAAATTTAGCCCTTAAGCTAGGAAAACTTACAGCGCCAAAATATCCCAACAGTAACACCCAAACATAAACACATGAAAAATGTTGCTTGGACTGTTACCGCCGCTAATTGGACATGGGTATACTCCGCCCCCAGAGACGAAAGCATGGTTGAGTTAACCACGACGGCCGTAGAAAATTGCTGGGGCATCAATGATAAAGGCGAACTAACTATCACAAAAGGGAAGAAACCCAAACTAGGTGCAGTCATCAGCATAAAGCACTCCGAGATGCCACCAGAGGATGAAACATACTTCTACTCGGCACTTATCCTTGCCAACGCAGGCCTCCATGCCGAAGCAAAGAAACTACAACAAGCGATAGACGCACGACAATAATATGCCACCAAAAGCCACAGCTGGTATAGCCATAGTAGCCTTAAACCTGTGCATCCTGTACCTAGCCAGCCTAACCTACGTCCTAGCCGTCACCAAAGGCCTAATGAATGTCCCAACATTAGGTTTCCCCATAATCTTAGGTTTCACCATAAGTATTATATCAACAATTACCGGAACCATAAAAGCCTTGCTAGCACTCAAGCCGGCCCAAACAGGGCATGATGTTATCCTAGCCACCGCAAATTCCATTATCCTAGGCGGCATCACGACCTTGGTCTACCTCATTTGCGTTATCATCACTGGGTCAACACTAGGATAACCATGAGCATGCAAATATCTTCATGGAAAGGTTCCAATAGCAGGAGTTTGGCCAAATCTGGAAGATTGGAGCGGCAAAGCCTACAGCTAGAATATCTCCATTTCTGACACCTCAGAACCAGTCAGTCCTGCCTTATCGGCGAGTAAGGCTACATTTTTCGCATACCACTCCGCACCGAGTATAGGCTCAACGGCTCTAGAAAACTCTATCCCATGAAGCACAGTTTTCTGCCCATCCAACACATAGTGCAGCGGCGTCTTGTTCTGTTTATTAAGAATCATCAGATTAGACTCGGTTAATATTGACCTAGGAATCAGATGTAACTGCCCAGTTTCTGCAGCAATATGCAGCACAGTAGAGCCATCTCTATCAGAAGCCAATACAAGCCTTTCTGATAGTAATCCAGAATCAATCCATTTGGGAGGGCTACAACCTAAGACAAACAGTTGCCTAGGAACCTTGTCCAATCTATTATGCTTGGCCGCAAGATGTAACACGGAATTGCCACCCGCGTTTTTTATGCAAAAGTTCTCTTCAGTTAAAAACTCTTTTGGGATATGACCCAAGTACCCAGTACCAGCCGCTACGTGAAAAACATTATTTCCTTGGTGCACAGCCAACAAACCTTCAAGTGTAACGCTATTACGCTGAGCTTTAAGCCTGCCAAAAAAGGTATCCGTATGAAACGTATCCATAGCTTACAGCATATGTGCAACCTTGATAATGAACTCCAACAGGCAACTAGAAGGATTGGTAGCTATAATCATGCTCCAAGCATATTAGATTAAGGAGTACAAAGTCAATTACGTCCAAAACATATTAACACAGACACAAAGCATGCAGACTAGGCTACCATCATCAGAAATATTTTGGCTACTCCCCGGCAAAGCAAAGGATGTTGTAGCAAATGTTAACGCTAGGTTTCCGCATCTCTGCCCAAAAACACTTACCGGTCCAAAATCTGTACTTAATAACTCAATTCTTAACGGTGTAACGCCATTACACTGGGCGGCCGAGCAAGGATATCTTGAGCAAGTGCCACCTACAATTCTAACAGCAGAAAATATTACGATGGATGGCTGTTGGTGGACACCATTGCACCTCGCATCCAAATATGGTCATTTGGATCAACTCCAACCATCATTACTATGTAGGAAAACACTAACACACCAAAACTCCACACAAGTCACGCCTCTGCACATAGCTGCTAAATTTGGACACCTAGTTCAAGTGCCCAGCGCTGTGTTTTACGATAAAGATCCTCAGGATATATTGTGCAAAGATGACCAAGGTCAGACATTCCTCCACGAGGCAGCTTACACAGGACACATCGGTCAACTGCCGTGTCAGTTTATCAAAGCCCATATCATGACGGAAAATAGGTATGGAGTTACACCACTAATGATTGCCGCAGGACACGGTAATTTACGAAAGTTGCCAGCAGAAGTTGTCACAGAGGCAAATCTACTAGTCAACAATGGTGCCTGCACCGCGCTACACAATGCTGCTAGAGGCGGCTATCTGGAAGATATACCGCTAAAGTTATTATGCCAGAACTTACTAACAGTCGCAGGCAGGAAAACTGTTTTGGAAATTGGCATGAAACACTACCCAGAAGAAATGAGCTTCCTGCAAGGCCAAAACCTACCGGAAGCCTGCGAAAACTTTGCTCCCACAGCATGGTGGAATACGCACCAGCAAACACTCATCAGCAAAAATGCGCTAGAGTGTACTCATGCTAAATTCGAGCTCGAATTGTTTTAGGCAAACTTAGAATAAATCCATTTCTGGCACAGCCTCCTCGATTGGCGCCAATTGAGCCTTTGCCTCTTCCGCATCTGCTAAAAGCTCCTTATTGAGCTCCCACCACCCGGTATCAAACTTATCCCTATACTTATCAGGAAAGTCCAACCCAAATAACGGCAGCTTATCACTAGCCCAATCTAATGGCGTCCTACCATCATCAGCCGCTACTGTCAAGTTCTCCACAGTCAGCAGATGTGACGGAATCGTGCTCATGTGATTCTCGGCAGCCTCATGCATCGGAGTGACACCAGCATTATTTCTTATCATCATATTTTCCTTGGTCAGCAACTCCACAGGTAACGTACCAAGATGTCCCCTACTAGCCTGCGTCATCAACGGAAACCAACCACTACTATTTTTAAGAAGCATGAACTTCTCTGTAAGCACCCCCGGAGGCATGCCGATCAGTGTGTTGGTTGCAGCCAAGTGTAGAGGCATATATCCAGACTCATTAAGTAAAGTCATGTTTTCGAGAGTGATCAGATGCTGTGGATATTTATCCAAATTGCCACCTTCAGCAGCCCAGTAAATTGGCATCTCATTATAATTATTAGTCCTACTCAAAATCCTCATGTTAAGATACCGTTTAGGTATCTGATCTAAAAAGCCATATTTTGCTGCGTAATGAAAGCACGTATTCCCAGCCGCATCTCTCTTTCCTAGATTCCTTAACGTTAAGAGCTCTTCTGGCACCTCATTTAACTTCCCATCCCGAGCAGCGACTTGAAGATTAGTCCTGTTATCATATTCTGGATCGGTATCCATCCATCTGCTACGCGGCGAGTTCATCCCAGATTTTACAACATACAACAGCAGCCCGTCAAGATAGCATAAAGCTATACACCATTGACGTATCTAACGTGCCAAGTTGAAAACATAAATTCACAAGAATGTCAAAAACAATACTAGCATATTTTGATAGCCGATGCGAAACAAGCACAGGATTTTCCTGTGTAGGAAGTTGGGGTAAAGACGAACATGACAAGGTACTATTTACCAAGCAAGAAACTGTAAAGCTTGTAACGCCCAGCAAAGCCCAATATCTAGCACTCTTCTGCACGATTGCAGAGCTCATCAAAGCACTTGGGGAGGACTGGCCCAAGGTAACAATACATTCAAATAGCAAATTACTTATCACTCAAGTCAATGGAATTTGGAAACCGTCAAAGCCAGAAACGGTCGAGCTAAATAACAAAGCTGTCGGACTTAAGATCAAATACGGTTTTGCAATGCACTGGATGTCAGGCAAAAACAACGCTATTGCGACAGCACTAACGCAGCAGGAACCACAGAAACCAAGGTACCTCCTAAGTAATGGGCTCTTCCGACCAAAGCACTAAAGCTCATAGCAGCGCAAAATACGTAGATGCAGCTTCACAAAGGAAGCAACAAACCCAGAAGAAGAACGTACCGAAGCTTCAAGTAGCAACATGAAACTTATAGAAGTATTGCCCGAAGAGAGCTCCGATTTATATCACATTTCGGGAAGCCGTTCCAGCAAAAATGCAAAGCCAGCGCATATCACGGCCAAACATATCAGAGCCATTTGGTACATGTTCGATGCAGCAGGAGCTTACGAGTACGACGACCCAGATGACGAGTTGAGAATTGAGCTTATTCATAGTACTCCAGAAATATCCGAAGCATGGGAAACTCATTTAAAATCTGCAAGGAGACCTCTTACCACAGAAAAATGTGAAAAGACACTAGATACCTTCATAAAGCGATTAAAAGTAGAAGGTATATGCCTCAAAAAGGTGCAAAACGATGCTGATATCGAGACAACCTATTATTGGTGCATATTCGATCCAAACCACCTACCATTGCACTTTATAGCGCAGCATGGAAAATTTAAGGATATCCCAAAGACAAACCTAAATGCTACTAGTCTGCTTAAGAAGGACAGAAACGGCAATACTGTATTACATTTTTGCACAGCACACCTTAAAAAACTACCAAAAGAAATATTGACCCTTGAAAACCTAACGACAAGGAATAAGCAGATGGAAACTATCTTTCATTGGGCCGCTAGAGAAATAAACTTGGATAAAATCCCACAAAGATTATTAACCAAGGATACGATCTTCCTAACTGATAACGCCAAACAAACTGTGTTTAGTACAGCAGCCGAATTTGGCAGTTTGGACCAAATACCAAGAGAATTCATCACCTTGGAAAACCTAAAAAGAACTAATGCAGTTCCATTAGCTGCAGAAAATGGACATCTGGACACAATACCAGAAGAGTTCCTAACATTCGAAACACTCAATTTAAGAAACAAAGAGGGTAAGTCAGCATTCGAGCTGACCGTAAAAAGAGGACGTATATATCAACTCCCAAAAGCCTTATTAAGCCCACAAATACTATTATTAAAGGATCAGTACGGAAAAACACAGATAGCCCACTTTATTGAGCTAGAAAAAATGGACAACCTACTAGGCATGGAGCTTCCGGAAACCTTTAGCAAAATAGTTGGAAGAACTTGGTACGAGAAAAACCAAAGACTAGTGCACGAAAAGCACAACCTGACAGCGAAAAATGTAGAGCAGGAAATTGAGTTATTCTAGCTTATAAATCTGCATACCCAGACAAAGCTTACAGGTAATTAAAAAACATAAAATATAGACATCAAGAGAATTGCGAAAGCAATCGCCAACCAGTTCGAGGTAAACTAAGGTGGTTTTGATCGAAAGATCAGATGTGGCCAGAATAAACTGGCAGCAGAAAACCTCACATTCTTGGTGTTTGCAGCAACTATGAAAAACACCACTAATCCAACCGCCGAAGCCAACATCGCAAACATACCGGTTACACCGTTAAATACCAACCCAGAGGTAGAACAAGCAGCGCACCATAGAAAGTCACACATGCCCTCTAACATCAACAAAATCATCACTGCACTTCACGCCCTAGGAAAAGAATCGCACCACACCGTCATCGCCCAAAAGGTTAAAGAGTTATTCCCAGACACGAACAAAGCCTTCAAGCCATACATACCGCTGCATATCCACTCCACTAAAGCAAGGAACCCAGTTGTAAGGTGTATCGGGAATGGCAGATTTACACTCATTGGCAACGGTTTCAAACAGCCAAACCCGCCACTAGCAGCCAAGCAGAAAGGTCACCCATCGGAACTTCTAGCCATACCAGGCAACCTCAGACAACTGGTGCTGAACACATACAAAGCTAACCCAAGAGTGCTGACAGTGAGCGATATCATTAGAGAACTTCAGCCACAGCTAAACAGACGATGTTCAAACCAACAAATCAAGAGCGGGATCCATACACGAATCGCCCAACTTAGGGAAGATAATGCTATCGTACAAGTGGAAAAGGGAAAGCACATCCACGGCGACCACTGGCAGAACCCAAGCAAAGCAGCCCCAGAACCAGAAATTAAAGAAGTGCTAGAACTAACGGACGCCAGCGAGCTAGGCCTGATAGCGCAAGAATGTAACCCCGAACCTGCGCAAGCCAAAGAGGGCATTATTCAAACTGAAAATTACAACTATATTGAAATCATAGATTTTCCTTCATTGGAGAAACTACAACATATTGTTAAGGTTAAAAACAAGGCAAATAACACACGACACACAATTCCAAGAACACTAACGCTGAGAGATATAGCAAAATTTCCCAAAGAACTTTCCGAGGAACAACTCAATTTGGAGCTTGACGATGTAGCTTGGAAAAACCACCAGGGAAATTGCCCAGATCATCTGTATCTGGTACTAGATAAAGATTACAAGCTTTTAAAGCGAGAAATCCCAGCGACAACCGAATATTTCAGAACCCTCATTACTCGCTTAGAGAACAAATGTATTAGTAACACAAAAAGGAGGGACCTAATAAAGCAGGCCAAAAAAAAGTACGCCACAACACAAAATCTAACAATTACCATAGGATACTCTGGCAATGGCGTTTGCAAAATGTCAGGGTACTCACCAATAACCACCCAAGAAGGAAAAGAGTGGCTAGAAGCACCCAAACCATGCAGGGAATGGGCAGAGGAAAACCCAGAAAGCACAGCGCGCATAGCACTGCTTTCTGGGACAGCAAGTAGCGATGGGTTTGTCCGCACAAGTGGATTGCGCTCAAAATTAGAAGTAGATTTTACACAAAATGTCCTGTTCTCACTGGACTTTTGGTTAGTTCTAAACCCAGTTTTGTTTAACGTCCGCAAATTTCCCATTCACGGACTGCGTATGGCTCTAGACCATGTGGACGAGCTAATCACGTTTATAAACCCGATAGCACCATATATTAAATATATGATTAATGCTCTTACCAGGGAAAAAATGCTAAATGGAGAAGGTGTCAGCCAGTGCAAAAGCAACAAAGCGCCAATTTTTGTAGCCTATGCCAACCCAAGAATTATGGGAGCAAATTATAGGCGCATGACAGTCGCAGATCGGGACGCTTTATTTTCCGAATTCGAAGGACAAAGTTCCACCGACTATGAAAAATTCGCCCACGAGGATCAACGTGTAGTCCGTAACTTCTTACAGCGCTGGATCAACAAACGCGCCAAACCGCTAGTTAGACAGTTTTTTGGGAACAGGTACTAAATGAACAAGCAGCTATACGAAGATCGAAAAAACTTTATGGCAAGCATCAAAACAGTTCCATATGTGCAGCCTCGGCATCAACATCCAATGCCGCCTTAGCAGTATAAAGTTTAACTTTGCCCTCAAGCGCGTCAAACATCCTTTCCCTATCAATAGCTGTCCCGAAGGTCTCTACCAAAGCATGGGCCTCGCCACATCCGACATATAGATCACGGGCAACCTTTACCGAGTCGCCAAGCCTATCCAACTCTATCACTTTGCATAAGAAACCATCCACACCAGGATTGATCTCAAATGAATCATTTCTAGCCACAGTCGACAAAGCAACCAAAGCGCCCCATTGAGGTATATCCTTATAAGTGGCATTAAAGAGCTTAGGAAATGCTCCAGCCACAGCTAAGAACCGCTCTGGCCGCAAAGTTAACATTTGCACACCCGCGCAAAACAACTCTGGCTTATAGTCATTAGAAATAATAGTCTTTAATTCTGGCCAAAACCTCTCAAAACAATCATTGCCTTGAGTACAGAAACGAACACACAGTTCTTCCAGCACAGGATGTTTCTCATCAAACAAGTCCTTTGGCAACTGCGATCCCTTCTTAGCTAATTTGGAAGACAGGTTGCCAGCAACACCCTCAAATATCTTTAACAAGACAGCATCCGTAGCTGCAGAGCCAAGATGAGGCAATAGTTTTATAATTTGAGCATCCTCTAGTAACCTAAGCTTTTCCACACGCATAGATCAGTTTAATACTCTATTACCGACAATGTCAACAAACTATGATGTCTAGGAATATCCACCAAACACAAAAACATGAGCTGCCAAGTATACAAAACGGACACCAACAACCCCGAAGAACTAGAGATGGTTGCAAGCAGCCACAACGACCTCCTGTACGGGCTGGTGGCGCTCTGCAAGGAACCGCTGCCAGATATATCCAATGATGTTACTATCAGCCAAGCCGAGATAGAAAAAGGAATCTCAAATTTCAACGACCCGTCACAGGCCCACCCCTCCAATCAAGCGTACATCGCGGAATTGAAAACTACCAGACCAGACCATCTAGATGATGCACTAGAAGTGCTACAGGAAGCCCGCGAAGGCAAATACGAGCTCACACTAGGCTAATATCCAGCAGTTCAAGAGCCCAGCGCACCAGCAAATGCTCCACAGCAAGGGGACATGCTTGATTAAGCCCCCCAAAATAGGCAAAAACATAAAATTTATGAAGCGTGCCTTTACACTTATAGAACTCTTGGTAATTATTGCCATTATTGGTATCTTAGCAAGCGTCATTATGCCTGTAGGCTGCAGACTAGTACCAGGCAGCAAGTACTACGGCGAAGGAGTGCGGGCAGGAATTGTAACTAAGCTCTCATATAATAAAGGAGGGATATTTAAAACATGGGAAGGCGAACTTATCATGGGAGGCCTTACGCCAGGTGTCCAAGGCAACACTTGGGCTTTTTCAGTCGACAAGAAAGATAAAGATGTTATCGACAGGATTCAGGCAGCCTTGGATAGCGGGGAAAAAGTACGACTCTATTACAAAGAACTAAAAATCATAAACTTCACCACAGGTGATACCCTGTACCGTGTCTACGACATCAAGCCTATAACACCAAACACGGTTATCTCTCCAGAGCAACCTTAGTCTCTTTACTGCACGCTTGGTAGTAACGTATGCCGAACAACAGCGAAATCGAAGGTCTGCAAAAATTACTGTTACGCCGAAATAAGGCAGATAGAATATTTGCATCCAACAGGCTTGTAGAGCTAGGCGCAATATCTGACGAACTGAAATATTTTGTGCAGCACTCTGCCTCTTGGCTTACCGCTGTAGCCAAAGTTGGAAAATTACACTTAGTGCCAATGAACCTACTAATGCGTAATTTGGACAAAAGGGACAAGGCGGGAAATACCATTTTAGGCTGCGCCATTGTAGGGGGTACCTTAGACAAAGTACCTAAGCAACTTCTGACAAAAGAATTTCTGCTGCCTATTGGACTGGCCGCATACGGCAGAAATTGTCTTCATTTGGCAGCCATATATGGACAGCTGGATAAGGTGCCAGCAGAGTTGTTGGTTTTAGAAAACCTACAGATCAAAGACTGCCACAATTACACCGTTTTCCATTGTGCGGCATTTAACAGACATTTAGACCAAATACCTAGAGCCTTGCTAACCAAAGAAAATTTATTTCTGCGCGGGCCATGTAACAACACCGTCTTGCACATCGCCGCAGCAACAGGAGCCTTAGCACAAATTCCAGAGGAATTGCTTACTGTAGACAATTTGCTGGACACCTATAATCTCCTTACTACTTGCTTTCACGATGCTGCCGAAGACGGTCATTTTGATACTATACCCAAGATATCCCTGACCGAAGAGGCATTGCTAGTACGAAATAGCGAAGGGATTTCAGCCCTACAAATTGCTGCGGAGCATAAGCATCTAGATCAGCTGCTAGACTTAGGTGTAAAATTATCAGTCAAAAGCATACCGATCGTGGGCAAAGATTGGTTTGAAAGGTACCAAGCGGCAATAAAAAGTATAGCAACTCTGGTATCTGATCAGAACTCGCAGAACCTTGAGATGTTTTAGACACCACAAAGACAATGGGATAAGACATTTGGACGGCTTCATTGCAGTTACTTGTCGATTCTGATAAGATAAACAAATGCATCTTAAACGTAATCTGCACAAAGCGGCTATAAACGGGACACTAGAACAGGCACCAAAAGAGCTATTAACGTACGAAAACCTGACTGCACTCGATAACCAGGGGGATACCGTATTTCACAAATCTGCCAGCAAAGGAACATTAGACAAGTTGCCGAAAGAGCTGGTAACAGAAAAGAACTTTTTAGTTAAAAATACCAGTGGGTGGACAACTTTTGACGTCGCAGCCATGTACGGGTATCTAGACCAAATACCAGAACACCTATTGACCCCCAAAGTAATGCTTAATGGGTACTCAACATTGCACCTAGCAGCCGGCGAAGGCCATTTAAACCAACTACCTAGAAGATTGCTTACCGAGGAAAATTTACTCATCCCAATTAATGTCTCGGAAGATAACCCGACACTTGCAGGTAATGCTCACATAGGACAAACTGCACTCCAACGGGCAGCCATCCATGGGCATTTGGAGCAACTACTTGGCATTGAACTATCAGAAAAGGTACGTCATATAGTGGGCCCCGATTGGTACAGCAAGAACAGGCACATCTGCGAAGAAATGAGAAAGTCAAAAGGAGAGCTGGCAGAATGGGACCCAGCACAGGAAATCGAACTGTTTTAGCCAAATGGGCTATACGAACGAGTAGCGTACCAAACATAAAAACTACTAAAGCGTAATGAACAAACAAATCACACAAGCACTTATCGAACTTGAGACCGCTAGCAAGAAAGTGGATGAATTACGCAATTCATGCAACCACATCATAGTACCGGATGACCCATCAGACCCAGACTCAAGCTGCGGTGTATGCTCTGAGTGCGGACAGAGCACCGGATCGTGGTACTGCCCCAAAAATGCACCGTCACACAGATGTGAATACACAGACCAAAATGGCGAATGGTGTATACACTGCGGAGACCCAGAGGAGCGGCGATGAGATCGCAGGTTACAATATGAGAATCTTAAATATAGCTAAAGCCCTTACAATGTTTACAATCGGGATCATAGGGTTCCCATACGTCTACAAGCACACCGCCGTTGCGAACATGCAAGACCCGTACCTTCAAGTTGTACACCAAAGAATAGAAGAAGCTAAGCTGGCCTCAAAATCCGGACAGACAGCCAAGACCCACATCGCCAGCAATCCTTAATTGCCTGTTGCCGACACCAATGAAACAAAACTTGCTTCTGAACAAAGTTGCAGCAGGCATAGGAGCCATTCTATTGTTGATAACAGGCATAGTATTTTTCCTCCTAGCCTCCTACGTTTTGCTCACAAAGGGCATTACACACGACCACATCCTTGGGTATCCAATATTTGGTTTAAAAATACTTATAGCCATGGGATTAGGAATAAGTATGTTTGTAGCAACGTACGCTATCAAATATGAAACCGAAGTAACCGCACTGTGGAATGCGATGCTAACAAGCGCCATCTGGGTCATTATACCCGCATCTATGCTGGGAGCCTTGGCCTTTATAATTAGATAGCCAACGGGCATGTTTGCAGCTTAGAAAGTGTAAACATAACAAGGATAGGCGCCAGGAAAACGAAAAGCTGAATTAGCATGTCAAACTCAGCAAAAAAAAATAGCCCAACATAAAAGTATGCCGCTAAAAACCATACTAAAAATGCTTCTAGCATTTTCAGCCACAACATTGTTTTACTTTATTGGAACAGAATGTATACTTGGCAGACTGCCATTCCGAAGTCTCGCGATATACTACTCAATCCAGAACTATAATAACCTAGTAAATCAAAAACTAGATGAGGCAAAACAGGCCTCAACAAGCAATCCTGTTACAGTTACCTTCAAAGACCACAATGCCAAATATCGATGGGTTACATATGCAAAGGGAGAAGCAGTAAAGGAAACCAGTTGGTTAGGGCCTATTGCAGCAACGGAACAAGAAGCCGCAGACAAAGCCACAAAAACACAACCAGGTACTAGCATATGGAATGTTGCAGACCGAAATTCAAGCTACAGCGTCGCATCATTTGAACTCTGGGTTTTATGGGCCATAGGTGGTATGTTTTATTCCATAGGATTCCTCTTTAATATCAAAGCATATGCCATATGGCGGGACAGAAACGCAAATACAGAAATTAGACAGCAAGACTACCAAACATAATAACATGTCAGTAGCCTTTCATTTTAAAACGGACGACCACAAACAGTACCACCTGGAACCAATAGACTTCATATTCCAAAGCCTTCTTGTTATAGGCAAGGAAAACACCCGAGTTCATATCGGCGATATTATTATAGAAGCTAAAGAGCTTAACAGCCCATATAACATCCAATTCCTCAGGGCCTGGCTGGGAGAAGTCAGTCTCCAAACCAAAAGCATCGACGAACTCAAGCAGTCCTTTGCAATATTCTTAACAAATATCTCCGACGAAGCAGAGCACCGCATCCATACAGGACTAGCGCAGACACCATATTACCTAGGCAAGGTAAAAGCCACACAAGTTGCAGTAGTAGGTACACTACATAACATCCTATATGACCTGAGCCTTCCCCACTACGGTACAGTCAACAACAACGAGTTCGTTATGAACTTCTTCGAAAAAGACAAAGGAGACTACGACAAGTGCATGCTGGACAGGATACAGAAGCACGGGTTTACTACCAGGCTGGCAAAATACGAAGAGCTGTTTTAGCCCCCACGCCCTAATAATAAAATCTTTACAACAGGACAAGCAGTGATATTATTAGCAATATGACGCTAATATATCTCCCTCACGACACCACCAAGGGCAAAGACCCATTCGAAGCCACAGGCTACAACCTAAGTGACCAAGATCAAGTAAACATCCTAGGTTGTAAATTAGAAGTAGAGTTCCTTGACTACCTATCCAACCTAAAGCCTGACAAGATAACATCCAACGCATCAATTATCACAGATAATTGGGAGTCATGCTTGGAAAAGCTAAAAGCATATGCATGAGTAATATGCTTGCCTTTTTCGCTACGCGAAAATTAAAATATCTTGGGATATAGAAGAAAAACATTGCATTCGCCAGAATAATATGCTTTAATACTTAAACAAGAAAACATAAATTCGTAACAAACCAAAACAATGTCCTCAATATTTACACATAAACCAAGCGCAAAGCCGACCTATACAGGGTCAGTTTGGTCTTTCGTATGTGATAATACCCAAGGAGCCAATATTGAACCTAGTAGGGGCGGGTTACGAACTCCAAGTTTGGAAATGTAAAGAAACCAAACAAAAGAAATCGGAAACCCGCCACTCGAAAGAGCAGCGGGTTTTTTGCTTTTTAAGAATAAACCTAAAACACAAAGACCAAATAACAATAATAACAAAACCAAATGAAGTAGATAACAAAAACAAGAAGAAAACACTTTGATAATTTAAAGGCCGTACTGGAGCCCGAATCCACGAAAGGACCACCGCGAAAAACCTGTGGCATTCAATCGAAAGATTGACTATGGTGTGAGTTCTTTTCCGGACAGGTCCTAACCCTGTCCGGACATTTGCAGGTGTGATGTAACAGTAGCATCAGTCGCTTCCACCGATTGTGAGAGGGTGCAAATCCCTTCACCTGCTCCAACCAAAAATTCTTCTTGACTTTCTACAAAGTTTCAGTATAGTAACTCAACAAGCAGGTGTGATGTAATAGTAGCATATGTCGTTGCCAACGATCTTGCGGGAGTGCAAATCTCCTCACCTGCTCCGACTGGCTATTAATTAGCTTCCTTCTAAAACATTAAACCTGGAAGGGCAAGATTCTTCGGAATCTGCCCTTTATAAACCAGCTAATTTGCTTTCCAGTTACTTTTGGGGTCGTGGCCAGACGAGGATGCAGCTGCCTTGCACGCAGTTCTATGAGGGTGCGAATCCCTTCGACTCCACCAAAAGATTCAGATACCCTAAGTGGCATGAGGTTATCTATGTTGTACTCCGTTGCTGTTTGGTGTGTTGCGGTTACAACTACGCGGGACTAGCGACCACAGAAGCTAAATCCTCGCAATTGCGAGAAACAGTCCCTGCTTATTAAACAACAGCTCCGACGGTACTAATCGCCCCAAAGGCGGTATACCGTTAAGGCATGGAACAACAAGGCCTACAAAATCCAAGCAATACCAACTAATTTCATTCTTCAGTAGTGTCAAAGTAGCACGAGCGGCTGTTAACCGTTTTGTCTTGGTGCGAGTCCAAGTTGAAGAGCCTCTGGCTATAATTTAGCTTCCTTCTAATATTTGAAATCCAGCTTTATTGCTCTCCAGAAACGCGTGTGAGGCGACTGTCAGATGTGTCGCAACGGTCTGTAAAACCGTTCCCTCTGGGTAAACAACGAAGGTGCAACTCCTTTCGCACGCACCAGTCAGTAAACATAGGTCTATAATGTAACAGCAGCATGCCGGTCTCCAAAACCGTTCGTCAGGGTGCAAATCCTTGTAGGCCTGTAAACAAATAAAGTATGGTAAATAGGTACACAAACCTAGAAAAGTTAGTAGCAGAGTCTAACTCTATGTCAGAACTTCTGCGTAAGTTAGGATTACCACCTCATGGTGGAAGTGGAAATTCCGAAACAGTAAAGCGAAAAATGATAGATTCCAACATAGACTTTTCACATTTTGATAACAAACACAAGTACATTTCGAGCACAAGCGGCGCCACGAGAAAAACACTACGCGAAGTACTGAACTTGTTTCGCGAAAACAGCCAATACTACCCAAGAATGCGCATTTGGGTCATAAAATTTAAATTGCTTCCATATATTTGTGAATGCTCCAATACAGGAGTATGGCAGGGTAAGCCACTGTCATTACAGTTAGATCACAAAGATGGAAACAGACGAAATAATAACCTTACTAACCTCCGATGGCTTTGCCCCAACTGCCACACACAAACAATCACTTATGGTCCTAAACGGCTTAAAAAGGAAAAGCCAGCAAAAAAACGCAAACCGCCAAAAATAGTACCGCCAACACGAGAAACTCTAATCCAACTTCTCGCTATTAAATCACGATCTCAAGCCGCCAAAGAAATCAAATGTAGTAAAAATATGCTGCTATTTTGGATAAACAAATATCGAATTACAACAAACGAAATAACTAACTACAAAGTATAGGTCCATGATGTAACAGTAGCATAACGGTCTCCAAAACCGCTTGTCAGGGTGCAAATCCTTGTGGGCCTGCCAAATAAATCTTAAGCGGTAGTTCTGAGAAGCCGACGGGCAATTCAGTTCATGACCGAACAGGGATAGATGCAACGTAGTGTATAGTAGCACGCGGCCCCTCATCGGGCTGAGGATGGTGTGCAAGTCACCAACAGTAGAACGATTCGTGAGATCCCCTATAACTTTAATGGTCTGTTCGTCCAACGCAGGACAATCGGTTGATGTCCGATGAATCTAGGTGCAAGTCCTAGGCAGACTACCAATGCGTGGCAAGCTAAAGAATCGAAGCACTTGGCTGCAACCCTCGTTTTACTAGGTGAAAGTCCTAGGCTGCGCTCCAATTACTCAATATGCGTGTGAGGCGACTGTCAGATGTGTCGCAGCGGACTGTAAACCCGTTCCCCAGTGGTTAAACATCGAAGGTGCAACTCCTTTCGCACGCACCAATTTAAGCTCCATGAGATAGCTAGTGACGTCCTTCGTCTGCAAAACGATTGTCTGCTCAGTGCGATCCTGAGATGGAGCTCCAAAAAAAGTTGCCATATACCTAAAATGTGGTACTATAAACATATACCGTAAGAAATACGGAAATTAACGCCTTTGGAGATTATATCCGCTGTTTAGCAAATTGCAAAAACGCAAATTGCAAAAACAAGATAAATCAATGAATTAGGAACTAGCAAAAGCTAGATTTCGGATAACAGTAGTCCGCCAAACAAGCGGGGAAAAAAGCAGGAACTAACATTCCTGCTTTTTTTCGTAGTAATTGCCTGCAAAGCATAGATAGCGATGCACCTCATCGGTAATGAGGATATGGCCGGCGCAAATCCGGCTGCAGGCTCCATTAAGAACGGGATGTAGGATAGTAGCCAATCCGTCAGATTTGGGATCTGAACATCGTGGGTGCAAGTCCCACTATCCCGACCAGTAAGGGCGTGTAGCTTAGCAGTTAAAGCATTCGGTTGATAACCGAAAGATCGTGGGTGCGAATCCCACCTAGCCCATATCAACTTATGGAAGATTACCCAGACAAGCGAACTGGAACTGCCTTGAAAACAGATTGGGCCATTTTACAATGAGCTTGGGGTGCAAGTCCTCAGTCTTCCGCCATGGATAGTTAAACAGCCAAGGTGCTGTGACTCTTTGCTAAAGAGATCGAACCGGAAAACCGTGTTTGGGGTGCAAGCCCTCAGCTATCCGCCACAGCTAAAAGTCAGTGCCAGCAAGCACAAAAACGGGATGTAGGCCAGTAGCTAAGCCACCTGGTTTGGATCCAGGGAATCGTGGGTGCAAGTCCCACCATCCCGACCAATTTTATTACCCTCTACGCTAATTAGTAAGCGGACAGTCTTTGGAACTGTTGTATCCCGTTTTAGACGGTATCTAGGTGCGAGACCTAGGGGGGTAGCCAAGGTAGCTCCGTTCTTCCCTACGTAAGTGGGGATATTTCTAGTTAGGCAGTTGTTTCATAAGCAATTTCAAGTAGGTTTCAAGTCCTGCCGGAGCTACCATATTCCCAGTAAGTGTTGAAGTAGCACATTAGGTTCTGACCCTAGAGGGCATGGAGCGTTACCATGACTGGGAGCCAAACGCCTGTGTAGTTTTGACCTAAAACACCAGCCTCCCTTAGTGCAAACTAAGCCCAAACGGGATACATAATACGCTTTGCTCACGCGATAGCTGATTCCCGTTTAGCTGGAAACGATACTTATCATATCCACAGGCACCAATAACGCGCCTTAGCTTAAGCGTCTGAAAAATGACAATTAGAGCAGGCCCTCTTGAACGGGCCCAGTGAGGGTGAAACTCCTTCAGGCGCGATCAATTTAACAACATGCTCTAGTTTAAGCATCTGAAAAACGATAAGAGAACGGGCCCACATGAAGGGTCTAGTGAGGGTGAGAGTCCTTCGGGCATGACCAATTTATAACACTCCCTTAGTTTAACTGCGTCTGCAAAAAGACTGAGAACAGGCCACGCAATGAAAATTGCAGCAAGGTGCAGGTTGGAAACCGGCAGGTGTGTTCCTTTTACTCCTCGCCTTAGCGCAGAGGACAAGGCTTCCGTACTGTGAGCCAGTCAATCACGGTGCATCAATGCGGTTGAAGAGAAACAGCAGACTCGTATCCCTCTCAAGGATAAGACAGCGGGGGCAGCACCCGTCAACCGTGCCAGATGCCGCATAGGAGTAAAGGTTCGATTCCTTTATAGTCTATATGGACTAGCATGGCTGCAACAAATCTTCGGTAACATGGTTTGCTACCATATTGGGTTCAACTCCCAAATGCGGCTCCAATTCGGTCTTGTAGCTCAATTTAGTTAGAGCGCCCGGCTCATAACCGGTGGGTTGTAGGTGCAAGTCCTACCTAGACCACTAAATCTCCTCATCGGAGCGAATAGAAGCAATAGTTAGAGAGCCCAACACATAAACGGGAACTTAACAGTTCCTGCCAGCAGTTTTAAAAGAAACTCCTGACAAGAGTTGTTAAACAAATGCGGTTGCGCAGAAGTTAGAGAGTCTGACTCGCCTTTCAAGCGATGTCCCGTAAGGGAAGTGGGTGCGATCCCCATCAACCGTGCCAGCAAAAAAAATAAGAACATGGACCTAAAGCCACAGTAGACCGGTATCCGACTTTTAATCGGACAAGGTGAGGTTGCAACTACCTCTGGGTCCACCATCAGCCTGAGTAAGTCAGGCACTAAATTTCAAAACCAAAAATCGGGGTAACGTAGAAGGAGAAATTGCACCAGTATCCTTCGAAATTGCGCTGTGAGGTAGTGGGATAGTGGAGTGCAATCCATAAATCTAGGAAGCTAAAACTTCATAGTCCCTGAGCATTTAAATGCGGTTGAAGAGAAACAGCAGACTCGAATCCCTTTCAAGGATTAGACAGCGGGGGCAGCACCCGTCAACCGTGCCAAGTGACTTCCTCTTTGGGGAATTGGACCCCTATAGATTGAAGTCACACAATGGGTCTAAAACCACAGCAGACCGGTAACCGCCTTTTAAGCGGATATGGTGAGGTTGCAACTACCTCTGGACCTACCATCAGCCTGAGCAAGTCAGGCGCTAAATTTCATATAATCAGTAACATGCCTGCGTGGCTCAGTGGCGACAGCACCGCTTTTGTAAAGCGGAATATAAACACCGGGGGTTCGAGTCCCTCCGCAGGCTCCATAAATTCCTTAAGAGGATTAACAGCATAATCACTCCCCTGTCACGGGAGACATTAAAGCGGGGGCAGCACCCGTCTTAAGGGCCAGATAGTTTATTCCCAGTAAGTGTTGAAGTAGCACACCAGGTTTTGGCCCTGAGAGACATGGAGCGTTACCATGACTGGGAGCCATTTTGTTAGAGGTTGCCATAAAAGTTGGAATCCTTTAAAGAGTAACGAAGCAAAAACCCATGCTATCAACATGGGGAATTTGCTAGGGTAGTAACAGTGTAGTCCGAGTCCATGCCTGCGATAAACCTAAGCAGGATCATAGAAATACTAAACGCCATTCCGGTAATTGATAACCACTAGAATAAGCGAGAAAAGGAGCGGACAACCCCTCAGAGTTTTTGGTGTAATAACACATAACAAAATACAAATGCAGGTATGATGTAATAGTAGCATAAGCCGTTCCCAACGATTTTGCGAGGGTGCAAATCCCTTTACCTGCTCCGACTGGCTATTAATTAGCTTCCTTCTAAAACCTTCCTATTAAGAAAAAAAACCAGCTAATTTGCTTTCCAGTTATTTCGGGGCTGTGGCCAGACGAGGATGCAGCTGCTTTGCAAGCAGTCTCATGAGGGTGCAAATCCCTTCAGCTCCATATTGTTCGTATAGTATAAGTGAAAAAGTAGGGTTAATAAACCTGCGGAATACAAGCGGAACTCAAAAAGTACCAGTGCATATCGCAAGATAAAAAACGTAGAGCCGATGCAACGCCGGACAGGCAATTTGAGTAAAGCTTAGAACAGGCAGAAATAAAGTTCCCAAGGATATTACAGAAGTACAGGAGGCACCCCCGCGTTATGCACTATGAAGCCTCTTGGATTTGGTGCGATACCAAATGCGAGCATCAATCACAAGCCCAGCTTTGAAATAAGCTCAGCCTGCAAAAAACTAGGTGACCCATACAGCAACAACACTTTCTTTGAAATAGCCTCAAGTTTTTCCGCCTGCTGCAAAATAACAATAGGATTCTTCGGATCAATATACAAATCTAAAAGTGGTACATAAAAATCAGAATAATAAAACCTCTGCTTTTGCTTTGAATCAATCCAAGAAATAGGCTCCGGAATAGTAAACTTAATAGACCACGCCTCAAAAAATTTAACCATTTCAATTTCCCATAAAGAGTCGTACTTAACGCCATTATACTCTATGTTCTTGTGACCCCTCGCATTCCTTCGCTTCATATCACGATAGCACTGCGAAGAACATAAGGTGGGCCATCCGCCGTTATCTCGCCTTTGGGCGATAAATGGCAAATTACAAAAAGAACAGACCCTTTCTTTATGTGTCTTCTTAGGTTTAGCTGGTCTAGGCTTTAGCTGTAAGTCCCCGTTCTTATACAGGAGTTTTAGCTTATCAGATTTTCTTGCATTTTGTTCAACAGTGTGCACCCTTACATTAGAGCAGGAGCGAGAACAAAATAGTAAAGGCGTCTTTTTACTCTTACTATCAAGCCGCCACTCTAACAAAATTTCCCCATCGCACCTCTTACATAACATTCTTAATATTAACATACTTTACCAAAATTAAAACATAATCCTAGGTTGGCGCAACAGTAGCGCAGGTCTTTTACACAGACAAGGTTGAGGGTGCAAATCCTTCACCTAGGACCAATCACCGCCAAATGCGGGTGCGTCTAAGTAGACAAGAAGGTTTTATACACCTTTTGCCCTAGATGTGGGCCTCGATGGGGAGCGTTACCCTACACCCGTACCAATGAATCCAAAGCCACAGTAGACCGGCATCCGTCTCTTAAACGGACAATTGGTGAGGTTGCAACTACCTCTGGATTCACCAAATTAATCGCTGGATGGCATAGAAAGATGTGCGCGTGCCTGAAGAGCATGAGAGGTCAGAGCGTTACTGACTCCAGCGGCCTAATTCGCTTGGTGATGTAGATAGTCTGCATGATGGCTTGAAACCCCATACGTACTGGTGCAATCCCAGTCCAGGCGGCCCGTAGTAAATTGGATGTGAGTACCAACAGCATGGTTACCTCCCTGTCGAGGAGAAATGAGCGGGGGCAGCACCCGTCGCATCCGCCAGTTTATAATGCCTCGTTGATTGTAACATTAGCAAGTCGCTTTTACACGGCGAAAGAGTGGGTGAGATTCCTACACGGGGTACCAGTTAATGGAGTTGTGACCTGAGAAGCGAAAGGAACGGACTCTTAATCCGTTGATCTAGTAAATCCATCGTGGGTGCAAGTCCCACCAGCTCCACCATATGGGAAAAGTTCCTTTCTACTGCTAGCAAGTAGAAAAAACAAGACTGTTCATCAGTTTAAATCTTGGGGAGCCAACCCGCCAATTTAAATCAAGGCTGAAAAGCTAATCTAGTGAAAGCGGCCCGCTGAAGACGGGTAGAGCTCCGAGCGTAACGGAGTTCAGCCAAATTTGGAGAGCAGCGTGGAAGCAGACACGCTAAACTGAAGGGTATGTCTGGCGTTGTTATATTCATCCTAGGCCTGAATAATAACAACTGCACCGATAGCGCGGATCGAGCCGCGATTGAAACCAGATGTTGGAGTAGCGACCAACCTCTTCCAAACTTATCAACAAAAACTTCCCTACACTAGTGGGGATATTTCTAGTATCATGTCAGGCTGATAGCCAGGTGTACTAAAACATCCAGGTAGTTTAATTATTAGAACAATGCCTTCTAGAGGCGTAATGGTGGTGAGAGTCCATCACTGGATGCCAATTTAACAAAGAACGAGATGTAGGATAGCAGCTAATCCGTCAGATTTGGGATCTGAACATCGTGGGTGCGAGTCCCACTATCTCGACCAAATTCCCGAGTAGCTCAACTAGTAGAGCATCCGCCTGTTAAGCGGAACGTTGTAGGAGCAAAGCCTACCTTGGGAGCCTGTGTATGTAGCTTAATAGTAAAGCTCCGAGTTGTGGGCTCGGCGAAGCGATTCCCGTCATACACCTAAGAATTCGGGATGTAGGATAGTAGCTAATCCGCCAGGCTGGGGGTCTGGACAGCGTGGGTGCAAGTCCCACTATCCCGACCAATTGTAAACATAGGTTTCAATATAACTCAATTGTGGTATATTTAATTATACCTTGAGTTGCAGGGAAATCAACGCCTTTGGAGACAGGACCTCTACTAATCAAAATGAGCATTAGCAAGCCGCAGTCGGAATTAGGAAACAAGTTAATAATTGTACAACGGTCTAGACATCGTGGGTTAACCTTCTTTGTACTAACAAGGTGGCAACTACCTAAAAAAGTTGCAACGCAGGTGTGATGTAATAGTAGCATCGGTCTCTTCCAAAGATCACGTGAGGGTGCAAATCCCTTCACCTGCTCCAGTTAGGATAGTGGAATCCCACTATCCCGACCGACGTTCAGGGGAAGGAGTTTCAAAATGGAACTATAAAGCCAGTTCGTTTATTTAGCTTCCCTCATATGCGGGGATATTTCCGGCCTTTTAAGTCAATGTCGTCAAATTGGATTTCAACCTCTCCATCTTCCCCACGCAAGTAGGGATATTTCCACTAGATTGATACTTGTCTGTAAAACCCCAAATTAGTTCCAGCTATAATGGACGCCATGAAGCTGATAGCGCAGGTGTGATGTAATAGTAGCATTGGTCTCTTCCAAAGACTTCGCGAGAGTGCAAATCTCTTCACCTGCTCCAAATGCGGTATTGATGTAGTAGTAGCCTGGCTGATTGCCATTCAGTCTGCGCCGGTGCGATTCCGGCATACCGTACCAACTGGCTATTAATTAGCTTCCTTCTAAACTTTTATGAAACAAAACACCAGCTAATTTGCTTTCCAGTTATTTTTTGGGACCGTGGCTAGACAAGGATGCAGCTGCTTTGCAAGCAGTTTTATGAGGGTGCGAATCCCTTCGGCTCCACCAAAAAAACAAATTTTCACCATGAAAATTGTCGAAGAAGCAGCCAAACTCTATCCGGCAGCCGCCGCTAAGACAAATTGGAAAGATCCAGTAATTCAAAGTGTACTGGAACACAACATTCACAGGCATACAGATAGCGGACAAGTTCCAGATTGCAGCATCTGCTTCACGCCAGCGCAGAAAGTAACCGGCGAGAAACTAGTCAGCGACATAAAGTCAGCATACGAACTGGAATATACATGTGGACACGCCGACAAAGGAATATTTGCATTCCCAGCTCCGTATGGGATCAATCCAATATCAGGACGACGCATTAACACTTACTCATGGCTGCACCCACAATTCGCAAAAGATAACGCCGATTTCCTTTATGCACTACACCTAGTTTGTGCATACGAGCCACACGAGAGAAGCACACCAAGGGTAACAAGGGCAGAATGGGGCAAGCAGTTCGCCCGCCAATACTACGCCGGATACAGTGGCCTCTGCATGCTGCTACCAGATTTTGAGGCCCCATTCGTATTTCTTGGGCTGCCACTTCCAAGTGTCTATCTCGCATATGGAGTACCTGCAGGCATCGTAGCTGCAATCACCAAGAAATCCATTGTTATCAAACAGCCAACTGGTAGTGTAACTGTCGACCGCAATGCAGTAGGGCTTCCATTCAACGCCAAAGAAGTAACCATCTAATTTATGAAAAAGCAACCCTGGGATAACGCACCATCAGATTTCGCCGAATCTTTTATAAAGCACGCGCACAACAAAAAGAAAAGCAAGGCGCCAAAAGCTAGTGTAAAACATGTAGGCACTATTTTCAAAAACCAGCCTCAAAAAGTAATTGTACGAACTACCACAGCGCTAGAAAACGTTCTGCCAAGAGATAAGAAAACCGAGATCAGAATAGAAGTAGCACTTAATGCAAAAACCAAGCTAAGCGAAGCATTGCTGGCAATCACAGAAGAGATGTACAATCTGGAATATAACACTCCTTTGGCCCTTCTATATCTATGTGACAACCCTGAAAAAAAGACCACCATAAATTGGGACAGCATCGAAACCAGACATTCCGAATACAACAAACCAAGGTCAAAAGACATCAAAAGCAAACACTACTTGGTAGTCTCAGGAACAAGGGATATCCTACCAGCCGAAAAGGAAGAGCTCAAGAAGAGAGAATCAGAAGTAACAACAGTCTTCAAAAAAGCATCACTGGAACGTGCAATAGCCAATGTCAAACGGGCAGGCTATACCGTAACCGCAAAGCCAGCAAAGAAAGGATAAGTAATTAACGGATGGTAGCTTAGCTTGGTAGAGCGCCTGCCCTGGGAGCAGGAGGTCGAGAGTTCGAATCTCTCTCATCCGATTAAAACAACTAGGAAACAGTCCAAGTTGATTCAAGATAATCCATCCAAGCTTGCAGCTTAGAACGAAAGTAAGTATCACAGACAAAAACGGTTAAAACACCATATTTGCTCCTCCAAGACCTACCAGTAAGTTTTCCACTGTTGGATTTGCGCTGTAAGCGAATTTGGGCAGCTTTAATCTTCAATAAGCCTGACCAAAAAGCTAATACCTCATCTAAGTTTTGATCAGCATGATACTGCAAAGCATATTTTATATCACGCGTGCTAAGTCTCTTCAGCCAGTAATGGCTTAAGCGTATTATATTAGGATTAGAATTAGCAATAGCCCCAGTTGAGCGAGACCGCCTTAACCCTTCCGTAAGGTAGATGTTGATAAAATCCCTAAAAAGAGAATTTGCAAATAAAGCAGGAGCTGCAGCAAACGCATCAGCATAAGCAGAGTCACGAAGCTTGGTATATTTAGCCTGCATAGCCTTAGTAGCACGAGCACGAACCTTATCACGAGCCGATTTAGAAGCAGGAGTAGCTAATATAGTTTTTGTTGGAGTTATTCCGCGTATCCAATAATAAACAGTAGTCTTACTAAACTGTAGACGCTCACAAATTGCTGGTAGTGATAATCCCTTCTTACGTAATTCAACTGCTTTGTTTCTTATATGTTCGAACTTTTTCATACCAAAGTATAGCACGAAGGTACAAATATAGAAAGAAAAACATAATTTTACAATTTTGAACGATCTATCGCGCCAGGGTTTAACCTCTGGTGAGGAAGTTCGCGACTCCAAAGAAGATGATGGGAGAAATGAACCTTGACGAAACCTGAAAACAGGTGGAGGGAGAGAGGACGTTTCGTTAATACCACATGTTAGGAGCAAGCCAAACAGGCTGAGGGTAGTTCTTCCCTTTGAAGCCGGGTTGGTGCGGGGTAGGCTTAGCCTCCCGGCTGGTAGCAATATCAGTCAGTCAAATGATAGGTGCATCTGGGCAACCGGATGTTACAGAATCGCGGCTATAGTTCAAATAAATGCTTGATTAGTTTAAAAGTAGAACGGGTCATTGACATTGATCAGACAAAGGAGCGTTACCTTTATCGAGCACCAATACCGGAGTAGGAAAACTGGTAACCCCAACAGGTTCTGGACCTGTCGTCCGTTAGGACATTAATCGTTCGACTCGATTTTCCGGTGCCACAATAAATGCCGAATAATCCTCGCAAGCAGGATGAGAAAATTAAATGGGCGCGTCTGTTTCCTTTTCTTATGATGAGTAGTCTATATTTGGCTCCACTTTTTCAGTAAAATCTTTAGGGAAAGCATAAAGTAGAAAATGGATTTACAGTGTCCGAAAAGGCACCGCTACCACAGGTTCAAATCCTGTTCCCTAATCCAATGCACTATTAGCATAAAAGTAATGTGGGAGTCTTCCACACTTCATAAGTCGGAGCGTTACCGACATAGTGCTCATTATCAAACAATTAACGTGCCCTAACGCTCTTCCTATTTAAGTTTCTAAAATTGGGAGTTAAACTATGGCAATTAGGGCACAGCAACTCAAGATTCTCTTCCGCACAGTTAGCTGCATTTCCGTCTATATGATTTACCTCTAATGGTATTTTACCAGTAATTAAATTCTGTTTATCCCATCCGCATTTGCAACACTTATTTTCATATTTAATAAACAAATAACGTCTTAACCAACTAGCAACTTTAAAGGTTTTCCCATGCCACCCTAAGAGTTCTCCACGCTTCCAGCTATTAACCGAATCCATAAACTTTATTGCCTTTCTGCAGGCTGTGGAACAGAACACCACTTTATGCTTAGTTGTAAAAGAAGTTTTACAATTAGGGCAAATTTTAGCTTGCTTTACATTCCTACCATGCTTTAAAAAATTAGATTTGGCAGCGCAGAATGCGAGCAATAAACAGACTCTCGCTTCTCATATGGTATAGCAGAATGGCAATAAGGACAAATATGGGGGGCAAATTCATAATCTTCTCTCATTTTCTTAAACCTCAATTTATGCCCTTCAACGGTCTTCAATGCTCCAAGTCTTCCAGCATCAGACCGCGACATTTTGCCTATTTCAGCTATTAAAGTAGCTATTGTAGTTTGCATATACTACATACTACACTATTACTCAAATATGGCATCTAAATTTCCATACGATCTAGAGGTTAACTCAAACCTTACGCTACAGGAGGAAGACATCCTTCCAAGGGCGGAGCGACTGCTGGAAAGACAGCACCAATTTAAGATGGTGTACGTAGCTTAATGTAAAGCTCCGAGTTGTGGGCTCGGCGAATGCGGGTGCAATCCCCGTCGTATACCCCAGATGGTGTCTATGGTGTAATAGTAGCACTTGTGGTTGTGGTCCACACGGATTCGGAGCGTAACCGAATAGATACCCCCAGTTTATTAGATGGTGTATGTAGCTTAACAGTTAGAGCAACTGGTTGTGAGCCAGTACGATGTGGGTGCAATTCCCATCGCACACCCCTTAGGGCAATGTTGTTTGCTGCCGGTAATTGCAACTGGCTGAGTCCTACAACGCCCTATCTGGAGGGGACACAAATATCAGATTTTTGTAGATGTTTGCTAAACATCCGTACTGTAAAAGGTACTGAGGGTGCAACTCCCTTCCCCTCCGCCAAATGGGCATAAAGCCTAGGCATGCGGAACGCGTGCCTTTATCTGTGGAGCAGCTGACCACTGTTATAGCTAGTATCCGTCAAGGATATTAATGCAAATAAGCCAACTGCAATGAAGCAGGAAACCGCTAGGTTAATCTAGACGGTAGTTCATCCTGAGACGTTACGGCTTATTGACAATGTGATAGAACATAAAATTGTGTATGAAATAGATTTTTAAGCATCTTAACAATGCGGCCAGGAGCAAAACCTGGATACACAATAACAAACCCCGAGTGTATAGGAATCCAATTACAAGCTAGTTGGCTAACCTATGCATTCGGCCAAGTTTACGGATAGTTATCCAGTCAAGGTGCTGGGACTCGGTGCTAACGAGATCGAACTAAGCTTAATACTCAGTTTGGGGTGCAAGTCCTCAGCTATCCGCCAGAAATAATCGTAGTGTAGGAAATCGGAGCAGCACAATAACTTGGGCCAATAAAAGGTCCCATCGTTATACGACGGAATAGCGTACCGGAGGTTATTTCTAATTCTTCCCCATTTCATGGGGATATTTCAGGTAGAGCGGCAGGCTAATAACCAGCATGTTTGCTTAGTATCTCATTTAAAACTATCGGGTGTAAAAATGCGTGAATCCCCGAATGCTAACTACAAAACACAAAAACATGGACGACAAAGCAACTTTAAAACAACTAATTCGGGAAGGGTATAAAATAGCGGTCAAAAACCCAGACGGTAAGACCTTTCAAGATCGCTATACGGTATATCAGAGCTTCGGCTGGAACCAGCTCAAGGTAGCCGTTGTAAGTCCAAGCGGGCAAGTTGTAGGTGCTCAAGGATAACCTTGCGCTACCACGCAAATTCTGTTAACCTTAGCCATGTGGAAGTTTTTACTACTAGTTTTAATCCTTGGGTTTATGGCCCTAGGCATCTACTCTTACCTAGATCCAAGGGGATCAGACAGGCTTTGGGCTCCAGTTAAAAATTACATTCGTACAACCGAGGATTCTTCAGCGTTTAAAGCATCTGAATCTCAACAGAGCCAGATAAACAATGAGTTAGAAAAGATCAGGCAGCAAGCAAAATAACTGGTGTAGGATTGCGCTTAACGCAAACAGTACCAGCGTGTAGGTAAGAATTGGATAACTACACCGTCGGCTCCAATTTATACAGGTGAAAACCCTGTTACACCAACCAAGGGATATAAGCTCTAATAGTGGTAAGCAACCGGCTTTTAACCGGTTGGAGGCGGGGCAGTACCGCCATGTCCCAAATTTATTATCGCGTAGGAAAATAGAAATCCAGCATCACCAAAAACGGTACTGAGATGCAGCCAGACAAACTGGCGCCTTCTAGCGGTGTGAGTAGCTAAATAGTGCATTGTACGTTCGCGAAATCACCAAAACAACCAAAGTTGTCGTGCAACGAAACCAGCCCCAAGCTCAAATTTGGGGGCCTAGCAAATATTGCCTGGGGAGTCGAGCCCGTTCCTTGAAAAGGTTGTCGGAGGCTGTGCGGGTGCAAGTCCCGTCGCGATAACCTGCGGTGTTTGGGTGAAAAACCATTCAAGCCGAGCCGCCTATAAAAATATCGGCGAAGAGGAAGTGTGGCGCAAAAGAGGCGCAGGCGATTTACATTCGCAAGGTTGAGATTGCAAAATTCTCCACTTCCACCAAACAAAACAAATCAAAGTGTGAATAAAGAAGAAACCATAGCTCATTGGCTAACCCGAAACAGCTTAAGAGGCGGGATTTGTCTATTGCACAACTACATGTCAGGCCCCCGATTTTTGCCAGAAAGGGAAAAGAATGGTAAACCGCCAACTTTCATACTTGAAATGGGGCTGATAATTCCAACCAACATCGGGGATACCCCGTTGCATTATGCTGCGCACTATGGTTATCTAAATGAAATACCAGTGGAGCTCCTAACAAATCAGAATTTAGCCACCAGGAATCATAGCAACTCAACACCAATGCATGATGCAGCTTTTAACGGGTTTGCCGGGGTACCAAAAACAGCATTCACAGAGGCAATGCTCATGATGAGAGAGACCAATGGGCGTACACCACTCTTCTATGCTTGTGAAGCAGAATTGCTGGACAGCTTGCTTGGAATAGAATTTTCGCCAGCCATTATAATTGAAGTGGGAGAAGAGTGGTTCGAGAAAAACCAGCAAGTAGTAAAGCAAAAAGCCAAATTAATCCCCGAAGAAAACAAGTCCGAAGTCATTGAGATTTTCTGAGCTGCACCCAAACAAAAAAGCATGGCCAAAAAATTTGAATGCCCGTGTTGCCACAACTTCACCCTTAGGCGCGGTGATAGCTATGAGATATGCCCAGTATGTTTCTGGGAGGATTCGGGGGATGGAGAGGACGGACCAAACCGCACGTCCATAGAAGAAGCTAGAAAAAACTATAAGACAATCGGAGCATGTAGTCCAAAGTGCCTACATCACGTACGCAAGCCGCGAAAGAATGAACTTCCCAAGGCATGACCCGCGAAGACTCATCAGAACTTTGGCACGCTACTTTAAGGCCAGATAAATCCAGCTTGTTACACGATTACTTTTGCGGCGGTGCATTCATGGAAGGCAGAGACAGGTACAGATATGGAAGGCCTTCCAACTACATTATAGAAACTGGGTTGCACCTGCGCAATGATCAAAATGATACGCCACTTCACTATGCCGCCCAATTTGGATTCCTGAGTGATATCCCTATCGAGTTGCTAACCAAAGAAAACTTCTCTGTTACCAACAACAATGGCTGGACCCCAATGCACGACGCAGCTCAATCAGGAGGTTTTGAACATATACCAAGCGAACTAATCACCGAAGAACTGCTTACCGTAAAAGACAAGGATGGCGGAAGCCCACTATATTTTGCAAAAGTCAATAATCGGCTGGATGAGTTACTGGGCGTAGAATTCTCGGCAGCCGTTATAGATGAGGTAGGCGAAGAATGGTATGCCAGAAACCAGCAGGTTATTCAGGAACGGAAAATGCTCGAAGCAACAAACAAAGTTGCAGCTCTTGAACTCTTTTAAAACCCTGTGATATACTTAACTAATGGAAGTCATTACAAAGAAAGAATGGTTAAGCTGCACCAGATTAAACAACAATTGTCTGGTTCATAATTTCTTTAGAGGGTATACCGTTAATGAAATCCCAAGTGCCGAAATAATAGCAGCAGGAATTAATTTACCAAATAAGCATGGTAACACCCCACTTCACTATGCGGCGCAAAGAAATGCGCTTTCGGACGGTGGGATGTTAGAAAAAATTCCCAAAGAATTACTAACAAAGGCGAATCTAACCATAAAAAATACAGCAGGCATAACACCGCTGCACATTGCAGCACAATCAGGAGAAATACGAATTATCCCAAAAGAGTTGCTGAATGAAGAACTGCTGACGCTACAAGATAACGATGGAGAAACACCATTACATCACGCCAATGAAAATGGTAATTTAGATTACCTGTTAGGGATAGAATTTTCCGAAGCTATAATCGAAGAAGTGGGACAAGAATGGTACGATAGAAACAACGAGTTACTGGCCCGCAAAAGAGAATTAATACAAGATGAGGTAGAAGTACCAACAATAGACTTGTTTTAGTGGTATTTTAGTGTAAGATAAACAAATGGAAGTGTGGCGCAAAAGTGGCGCAGGCGATTCACATTCGCAAGGTTGAGATTGCAAAATTCTCCACTTCCACCCAATTCAGAGATTTTGAAGCATATCTAGTCCTAGTTGCGGGTCAAAAAACGCATTGCTTGAGTTTAAAATCACAGCAAAAACCATATACTACTTAGATGAAATGTAAGCATCGAAAGTGGAAAGCCATATCCGACAGTGAAATAACACACGCATATTCTACCAGTGATTCCATATCAAACATACTTAAGATATTGCAAGTTTCCATCAGGGGCACATCCAACTTTGCCACGTTAAAAAAACGACTAACTAAATTAAATCTCTCATATAATCAAAAGGTCATCCAAGGAAGGCAAACCGGAAAAAGAAATTCACGTATAACCAAAAGTGCAAAATTTTCTAATGACAAAGTATTTACTTCAAACAGCAGTATAAGCAGACATGCAGTCAAAAAACGGTTTAGACTAATCACCCAACATACTACCTGCAGCATATGTAATCAACAGCCTACATGGAACAATAAACCATTAGTAATGAGATTAGACCATATAAACGGCATAAATAACGATAACACAATAAGCAATTTGCGTTTAGTTTGTCCAAATTGTGATTCCCAACTTGATACATTTTGCAGTAAAAACATGGGAGCACGGGTCATAGCTAAACCTAAACAGTTAGATAAACGCACAGGCCCAAAACCACTCAAAAGAAAGTATGACAGGCCATCAAAAGAAGAACTAATAGAGCTTATCAAAAAGCATCCAATAACAGTAATTGCTAAGGAACTCGGTGTGAAATCTGACAATTTAATCAGAAAATGGTGCTCTACCTACAATATAGCGCACCAATCCTTAAGCCCCTACGGTAGAACAAAAAGAAAAAATCCACTATAGTAAGCTATGCAACTAATAGGAGGAAAAATAGAACAGGCAAGCGAAAGGGAACAGCTGATAAGCTCAATCAGAGTAAACAAGCTTGCTGGATATCCAATCGAAACATTAACGGAAGAACTGCTAATAAGCAGAAACGAAATGGGGGAAACCCCGCTTCATAGTGCAGCTATTTACGAATGCATAGGAAACATACCAAGCCAGTTTCTCAATCAAAAAAACCTCATGCTTCTAGATGGTGTCGACGGTGGAAATGCGTCAGTATTAGCGTATGTTGTAATGTACGATTGTTTGGAACAACTACCAAAAGAAGTACTAACAGAATCTCTGCTCCTGACTCCAAACGCAACTGGTCAAACAATACTATATAGCATCGCAGAGGCAAACCACCTAGATCAAATATTAGGAGTCGAGCTATCAAAAAAATGTGAGTCTATGGTAGGCAAGGAATGGTACGCAAAAAACAATGCTGTGCTACTAGACAAGGAAGCCTTGGAAGCGGAAAAAGAAATAGGACAAGAAATAGATTTATTCTAAAAACATAAATTTAAGTCCAGCCATCGAAAAAGGCTCTGTAGTAGGGAGTGAGACGAGTGAGCCCGAAATACCCCAGCCCGCAAGGGCAGTGAAGCTCTAGACACTCCGGCTGGCATTATGTGGAAAGCTAACACCTAAACAAAGTCAGGAAATAGAATTTTTAGACAATCATCTGCGGTCATTGAGGGCGGGTGGAAACATGATTCCTTAAGTGGGAGTGAACCAAAAGCCTGAGCGACCTGAGCCGCAGACACGCCGCGTAAGTATAGACAGCGATACAGGGGTTTCGTAAACCTCAGAGGGGAGCGCAAATCTCCCACGCGGCTCCAACAGCAGTTAGATCTGTAGCTTAGCAGTCTAAAGCGTCGCCCTGTCACGGCGAAGATCGCGGGTGCGAATCCCGTCAGGTCTGTAAAAACCTTGCACAGGCAGGTATTCATGTGTATAGTAAAAAAACAGCAAACACAAAACTATGGTTATAAGATACGACATAATTACCGGAGAAACTTCAAAGACATTAACCGAAAAGGTCAACCTGGCTATTGAGGAAGGTTGGCAGCCGCAAGGCGGTCTAATGCAAACACAGGTTATTGGAGGAGGATTTCAATTTATGCAGGCCATGGTTTTGAGCCAGACAGCCATGCAGGTAGCCAAACACAGGATGAGCTACAAGCATGAGTGTGTTTATCTAGCTGATGGTGGCCCATGTCAAATATGTGGCAAGACAGCAATTGAAAGTTAAAAAAACGGGATGTAGGATAGTAGCTATTCCGCTAGGTTCGGATCCTAGAGATCGTGGGTGCAAGTCCCACTATCCCGATAACTACATAGTGCAAATTGTATAAAGACATTCCAATAACAGCACGCGGGTTAGCAATGCCAAATCTTTCCTAATTATGGCGGGAAAGAGCCCGAAATGCAGGTGGAGAAATGGGAATCCTGCTGTAGAAATAATCGGATGTGTACCCGGACAAGCGAGCCGGAACAGCCTTGAAAACTGATTGGACCGGTTAACTGCCGAGTCTGGGGTGCAAGCCCTCACACATCCGCCTGTTAGTCTCCCATAACGGGAGTGAATAGAAGCGGGGCAAAACCAAGCAGGCACCCCAAGGAGGAAAGCGTGGGCAAGTAGGAGCTGATCCCAACGTCAGGGTCGCTACCTCCATCAGTTTGAAACAAGAAAATGTTAAGTTCCAGTTATAATGTCAATACACATGAAACTGGTGGCGGATCCAAGGGACCGAGTTAAGTTCCGAGTATAATGCCACGCATGAACTCGGTGGTGAGCCCTCAGGCCCAAGCTGGCAACTTGCTTTGAAAGTTGCAAATTTTATATCCATTGACAAATAGAGTCCAAACAAGGTACAATTAACACATGAAAGAATTACTATCAACAACATCATATGTTAACAACGGAACACATAATGCTCTCAGCGTTCTCGAACTAGGCAAGGATCAGTACGTACTTAGCACATTTCACGCCAGCCACGGATACACGAGCGCTCCAAAACATGCGGTACTAACAGATAAGGACTTGATGCCAGCACTCGCAAAAGCACTGGAGCACGACGCTTGTCATCCAGTTGGTAATGCATACGACAATATCGACTGCTCTATAAGTGAAGAAATGTTTAACGACTACACAGACGGTAGCTGGGAAATCAACGCAGATCCAGAATTCAAGGAAAAAATGCTGGCAGCCGGCATTAATCCAAGGTATTTTGGATTTGCACCGTTGGATCAAGATGTAGACATCTAAACTTTATCAAACCCTGCGCGCCTCTGACGCAAGCGTAATTCGTGGGGTGTTTTTTAACTGGTATCTTTACCCGGGGTTGGTAGCACACCCCGTCAATCAGGCTACCCCAGGCAGCGCAAGCCGCTTGGTCATCATTTCCGATTAATAACATGTAATACTTTGCCAAATTTCCCCTATAATCACTACAATGAAACGAGCGTGCAAAGTAACCTTAATGTTTATAACTGTTACGAAACAAAGGAAAATACACGCGCTCATCCAAGCCTATCGTGACTGCGTTCAAAGATTTATAAATGTACTTTGGTTAATGCCAAGTGAGGAGTTTGATTTGAACAAGAAAACACTGGAACTAGTCGGCGCTGGCAGGTTATCACAGAGGTACAAAGCCAATTCACTTAAACAGGCTATAGAAATAGTTAAAGCAGTTAGATTGTCTGGAACTGTTAAACCGCAAAGTAAACCTCCAAAATTCAAAGGAGACATCATCCTGGACGCAAAGTTTATATCTGTGGAAGATAAAGTTAAATCAGCAGGAAATCCATTTGATTTGATAATCAGACTTTCATCTTTATCATTGGGAAATAAGATAACAATTCCAACATGCCGCACACAACCACTTAACAAATGGTTAACTAAGCCTGGAGCCAAGTTTATCCAAGGCTGCGCCTTATCAGAATACAATTTAACGCTCTGGGTGAATGTTCCAGAACCAGACTTAACATTTGTTCCAAATAACCCAGTTGTAACCGGTATCGACCTCGGCCAGAATAAACTAATGACAATAAATACCGGTCAGACTAATAAACAATGGGGTAAGACTGCATTTGTTGGGCGCGAATATAAAGACTTACAAGCAAGAATTAGAAGATGCAAGCCCAATAGTAAACATCGTCAAAGATTACTAACTGAGAGAAATCATGTTATTGGCAGAGCATTAAATGCCATTCCATGGGCGCATATTGATGTAATTGGGCATGAAGATTTGACAGGTATCAAGTTTGGTAAAGTATTAAGTAAAGAATTTCGTCGTAGAAGCTCACCGTGGGCGCACCGCCTGATAGTGAATAGGCTAGATCATAAATGCCAAGAGCACCGTGTGCTCAGGGTAGTTGTCTGTCCTAGAAACACAAGCCGGACGTGTCCCAGCAGTAAGTGTCGCAGTGTGAGCCGATTGAATCGGAAGGGAGAGCAGTTTAGGTGTGTCCGTTGTGGACATACTGAGGATGCCGACAGTGTCGGG
>Ga0172380_10001823_pt1 | contig 35843 bp, 26 predicted proteins | sample Leawe162metaG_FD_119747 | JGI IMG/M metagenome (GOLD analysis project Ga0172380, IMG submission 119747) | Leachate microbial communities from a municipal landfill in Southern Ontario, Canada - Leachate well 162 metaG | ecosystem: Engineered > Solid waste > Landfill > Unclassified | place...
ATTATCCGCGTGACGGGTCACCGGACGAGGTGGGCTTTGAGGCGTTCCCGCAGGTCGCTTCTTGCGCGGAAGAGCAGGCTTTTGACCGAGGGAACCGTGGTGCCGAGGACCTTGGCGATTTCCTCGTAGGGCATGCTTTCAAACCGCCGCAGCACAACGGCCATGCGCTGGGCTTCCGGCAGGGAAGCGATGGCGCGGGTGACGGCTTCCTGCAACTCCGCGTCCGCGATCTCTTCCGGCGCGGCGCGCGCGGCGGAATCCGCGTGGCCGACCGGCGCGCGATCGGCGTCGCCCGGATCGAGCGGGACCAGGCGGGCGCGCTGGCGGCGGCGCATTTCGTTGAACACAAGGTTTCTTGTGATGGTGAGCAGCCAGGTGGTGAATTTGGCGGAGGGGCTGTAGCGCGGCGCGCTTTGCCAGACCCTGATGAAGACCTGCTGGGCGAGGTCCTCGGCGTCGGCTTCTCCGCCCAGCATTTTCGCGACGGTTCCCACGACACGGAATTGATGGCGCCCGATGAGGGTCTCGAAGGCCCGCTCGTCACCGGTTTTGACCGCAAGCATGAGGGCGATATCTTCCGCCGCTGCGTCATGGCCGGGATTTGCGCTTTCGGTCATCTGGGAGGAAAAGAAACCGGATTAAACCACGGCGGCGCAAGAAAGGCTCGCGAAATTCCTCTCGCCGCGAGGGGCGGCATCGGTTTTCTTTGTCTGCCCATGAGCCGCCCGGTCGTCGCGAGTTATTGCACCACGTTTCTCAAACGTGAGATGCGCCACATTTACCGCCAGGTCAACGGCCTCGGGGAAGTCGGGACATTTGTCATCACCCGGGCTCGTGAGAACCGGGAGGAATACCCGTTCCCGGATGTGGAAATCCTTCCCCGCCCGCGGATTTTTTTCCTTCTGCGGTTTTACAAGAAGTATCTCGCCGGTGAAGAGGCCCTGTTTTACCGCGGGGAATACAAGCAGCTCACCGCGCTCTTGGAACGCCGGAAGCCCGACCTGGTTCACGTTTACTTCGGGCACACAGGCGTCCACCTGCTCCCGTTCATCCGCGCATGGAAAGGCCGCGTGGTCGTTTCTTTTCACGGGATGGACATCATGCCCCGCGAAGAAGAACCCGGGTACTCCGGCCGCCTCCGGGAGCTGCTCCAGGTTTTGCCGATGGTGCTGGCGAGAAGCGAGTCGCTTGCGGCGAGGCTGGTCGATCTCGGATGCGCCCCGGAAAAAATCCGCATCAACCGCACGGGCATCCCGCTGGAAAGCTATCCGTTTTTGGAAAGGACCGTTCCTCCCGACGGGGCCTGGCACATCGTGCAGGCTTCACGGCTGATCGAGAAAAAGGGCCTGGACGACACGCTGGAAGCCTTCGCCTTGTTCCAAAAAAATCACCCCCGTTCGCGGCTGACCATCGCGGGAGACGGCCCGCTTCTGGACGAACTCCGGCGCCTGGCCGCCGGGCTGGGAATCGGGCAGGCGGTCCGATTCGCGGGTTTCCAATCCCAGGATGAGCTGGCCGCCCTCTATGCCTCCGCGCACATCTTCATGCACCCCAGCCGGCTGACTTCGAAACAAGACCAGGAGGGGGTGCCGAACTCGATGTTGGAAGCGATGGCCACCGGCCTCCCGGTTGTCGCCACCCTTCATGGCGGGATCCCCGAGGCGGTGAAGGACGGACAGGATGGATTGTTGACTCCTGAGAACGATTCCGCCGCACTCGCGGCTTCTCTCGGAAGGATGGCCGGCAATCCGGATCTTTTCCGCCGGTTCGGCTCAAACGCCGCCCGCTCCGTTCGCGAGAAATATGAACAGTCGGCCGCGATCCGCTCGCTGGAAGGATTCTACCGGGAATCGATCGGCGAAAAACCCCTGTGAATAACTTGCGAAGAAGATCGCGTTTCCTCTTGGGATTATTCACACAGGCATTGTGAATGGCCCACGAATACCATAGCGGAACGAAATGACATTGAGCGAAATCCAGCGCGCCCTCGAGAAATGGGAAACGGTCCCGACCCGCAGCCTCGGCCAGAATTTTTTGCACGACCAGAACCTCGCCCGCTGGATGGTCGGGTGCCTGCAAATCCAGCCGGGTGATCACGTTATCGAGATCGGGCCGGGCCTGGGAGCGCTGACGGAATTTCTCGCCGCTCACGACATCCGGCTCACGCTGATAGAAAAAGACGGAAGGCTCGCGCGCCACCTCGGGGAGAAGTTCCGCGACGCAACGACGGAGGTGGCCCATCTCGATGCGCTGGATTACGACCTGCGGCAAACCTGGGGAAAGGGGCCGGTAAAAATCATCGGCAACCTGCCGTATTATGTCTCGACCCCGCTGATCGCAAAATTCACATCCGCCCTCTCACCCGCATCCCGCCTTGTTCTGACGCTGCAGCTCGAGCTGGCGCGGCGCTTGAATGCGGCTCCGCGGACGAAGGATTACGGGGCCATGACGGTCTGTGTGAACCGGCGATGGAAAGCCTCCTGTCTCCGCAAGCTTCCCGCCTCGGTTTTTTTTCCCGCGCCGAAAGTGGACTCGGCGGTCATCGCTCTCGACCGGCGGCCCGCGGACGAGGTGCGTCCGCTGGATGAACCGCTCTTCGACTCGCTCGTGCGACGGGGATTTTCGGAGAGGAGAAAACAACTTCGCAATCTCGTGCCCGAACTCAAATCCCGATGGGCCGACGCGGTCGCCGTGTTGCAGGTTCCCGAAACCGTCCGGGCCGAGGAATTGTCGCTGGCCCAGTGGGAAACCCTGGCTGACTTCGCCCGGCCTTCGGCAGCCCAGAGCGGGAGCGAAATCTTCGACGTCGTGGATGAAAACGATCGCGTGCTGAGGCCGGAACCACGGGAAGTGGTGCATGTGAATAACTTGCCGCACCGGGCGGTCCACGTGTTGATTTTCAACAGCCAGGGCGATCTCCTCCTCCAGAAACGCTCGATTTGGAAAGACCGGAATCCCGGATGCTGGGACTCGTCCGCGGCAGGTCATGTGGACAGCGGGGAAAATTATCTGGAAGCCGCGCGACGGGAACTTCACGAGGAACTCGGCATCGAGGCGCCCCGCCTGGAAGCGATCGGAAAACTGACGCCGTGCGGGCAAACCGGCTGGGAGTTCATCGAGGTTTTCCGGGGCGTTCACGACGGCCCGTTCCTGCCCGCGCCGCTGGAGGTCGAAACCGTCGCGTTTTTCCGCAAAGAGGATGTGCTGGCCTGGACAGCGGGTTCTCCGCAGGACTTCAGCCCGGTCTTCCTGCTCTGCCTTGGCTTTCTTTGAAAGTTCCCTCCGTTTTCCCGACATGCCGGATCGGATGTTTCCCCTCGTGCGGCGGAACGCCTGATCCCCCTTCCGCTTCTCCGCACACGGCATTGCATTGGCAGGCAGGGAGAGATAAAGTGGACAGCCAGTGGAAACCTCGCCGACATCCGTGGGGCCGGGACGTGTGCAGCGCCGCATCGAAGGCGTTTTGCGCACGGTTTCGTTTGCCCGTTCGGCCACGCGGCATTTTTTCCGGAGGCTGCAGAGGAAACCCCGCACCGTCACCGAGGGGCCGAACCTGCTTCCCACCCTGATCAAGGTCCTGGCGACTTTTGCCAAGGCCGACGGCGAGCTGCTCGAGGAGGAAATCGATTCCGGGCTCGGATTCCTGCGCTACGATTATCCGGATGCCGTCTATTCCGAGTTGCGCAAGCTCTTCCGCGACGCTCTGCATGAGAAACAGGACCTCAATGAAATGGCGCAGAAACTCGCCGGCCGGCTCAGCGCCGAGCGGAAAATCCTTCTCGGCGTCCAGCTTTACGATCTGATCGCGAAAGCCGGCCTCAAGCAGGACCAGGTGATCGCCTACTATTCGTTCATGTCGCAGCTCGGGATGGCGGCCCAGGCGATCGACATCGTTTACCAGCTCAATTCGGACGACCAGTCCGATGTGGCGATCTACCAGGCGGGCGCCTCGCCGCTCGAGATGGTGAGCTTCGGGCATCCCGACCATGCCGATGTGGCCCTGGTGGATTTCGCGCCCGAGGAAAAGCTCAACGCGTATCGCTACGGGGATCTGGTGATCTTGAAAAATCTCAGCGGGAGGAATCTCGTGGTGCAGGGACGGGCGCTCAAACCCGGCGACTTCGCCCGCCTCTACAACGGCCAGCGCGTTCTCATCGACGACCAGGTCCTCGCCTACTCGGACATCTTCTTTTATTTCAACGCGAAGAAGAATGTCACCCTCCCGGAACTCTTCGTGGCGGTCAGCGGATCCGACGAGGTGCGGCTGGAGAAGAACCGCTCCCGCGATTCCTGCCTCCAGGTGACATTCGGGTTGCGGGTCAGGGTGAAGGCCTTGAAAAATGTCGATGCCGTGCTCCGGGGAACCCGGCTCAACCAAGGGGTCGAGGTGTCGGCCACGCTCGAGGACAAGATTATTTTCCATGACGACAGCGAGCTCGATCTCGGGGATTTGAGAAAGCGGGCGAGATCCTATGGCGGACGTTTCCAGCTCAAGACGTCAAAAAACGAATACCTGGTCTCCAACAATCCGGGCCTTCTTCAGGAGGACGACATTCTCCTCGCCCCCGGCGCCGGGGGGGATGTGCTCCTGAAAATCTCCTGCGACTACGACCGGCGGGAAGGCCGCCTGGAGGTGCTGCAATCCGACCGTCCGATTCTCGTGCGCGGGGTCCCGGTGAGGAATTCCGCGCCGCTGGCCGACGGGGACACGATCCGCGTGGATATCGGGCAGATCCTGCGGTGCAATTTCACCGAGCGACTCATCGAGGAGGAACGCAATGTCATCCGCTCGCTCGAAGTGCGCGATCTCGTCTGCCGGTTTCCGAACGGGACCGTCGCCATCGACGGGATCGCCTTTTCCGTCCAGCGCGGCGAGATGGTCTGCGTGATGGGGGCGAGCGGGTGCGGGAAAAGCACGCTCCTGCGGGCGCTCTCCGGGCAGTTTCCCCCGCACCAGGGCGACGTCCTCTTCAACAACCGCTCCCTCTACACCAACTACGATGCGCTGCGGAAATATGTCACCTATGTCCCCCAATACGACGCGTTCGACGAGCACCTCACCATCGAGGAAAACCTGAACTTCGCGGCGGCGATCCGGTCGCCCCACCTCTCCCGGCGGGAACGCCTCCGCCGGATCGACGGCAAGCTCGCCGAACTCGGGCTCAACGAACGCAGGAATTTCGTGGTCGGGAGCACCCACAAAAAGACCCTGAGCGGCGGCGAGCGCAAGCGCCTGAACATCGGCCTCGACATGGTCAGCTCGGCGGATGTCTTTCTCTTCGACGAGCCGACGAGCGGGCTTTCCTCGAAGGATTCCGAGCATGTCATCGAGATCATCCGCGGGATGTCGCACAACAAAATCGTGCTGGTGACGATCCACCAGCCGACCTCGAAAATTTTCCAGATGTTCCACAAGGCCGTCCTGCTGGACCGCGGCGGGAAGCTGGTGTTCTTCGGCACGCCGCAGGAAATGCTCAAATATTTCGCGGAGGCCGAGCACCAGCAGCATTTCGGGACCGCGCTGGGCGGCTGCGAGGCCTGCGGGACGACGCGCCCGGAATTCATTTTCGACGTGCTGGAAACCCCGCTCCGGGATCTCGGCGGCGACATCATCTTCGAGGAAAACAACCGCGGGCAGCTTGTTCCCGCGCGGAGGTTTTCGCCGGACTACTGGCGCGACAAATACGAGGCCTACCGGCTGATGAAAGACGTGCAGCAGCCGTCCACGCCCCGCGAGGCCGCCCCGCCCCCGCAGCCTCCCACGCGACGCCGCGAGCCCATCCGCCCGCGGGAGGAATGGCACCAGTTCGTCGTTCTTCTCAAGCGGGCTTTTATCAGCAAGCTCCGGAATCCCGCGAACCTGCTGACGACGATCCTCGAGGCTCCGCTGCTTGCCCTGCTGACCGGCATGGTCCTCCGCTACTCCCCCAAGGAGGTTTACGATTTTGCGTCGGCGTTCCACATTCCGACCTATCTTTTCCTCGCGTTGGTGGTGGCGATGTTCCTCGGCCTCACCAACAGCGTGGATGACATCATCCGGGACCGCCCGGTCTTGATGCGGGAGAGAAACCTCGATGTGCGCCTGATCTACTACGTGCTTGCGAAGGCGCTCACTCTTGCGGTATTCGCCGTCATCCAGTGCGCGCTTTTCGCATGGATCGGCAACTGGCTTCTGGCAGTCCGTGGCGGCTTCTGGATTGTCTTTATCGCAATGTTCCTGACCACCGGAAGCGGCGTGGCGATCGGGCTGGTCGTTTCCTCACTGGTGGCCGAGAGCAAGACCGGCATCCTGATCATCCCGGTCGTCCTGATCCCGCAGATTATCTTGGGCGGCGCCCTGATCAAATACGATGAGATGAACCGAAACCTCGACCTTGTCCACACCGTCCAGCAATGGGTCAACAGGCACCCGGACAGCGCCATGCCGACCAGAAGCGACCTGCAGGTTCCGCTGATCTGCGAGTTCATGCCGACCCGCTGGTCTTATGAATTGCTCGTCTTTGCGCAAGCGAAACTGAATCCTCTCACCCGCCGGCAGGAGGCCATCCAGAACCAAATCAACCGCCTCGTTGCGGAAAAGCACCCCACTCCCACCCAGGACGACCGGCTGGAGGACCTCAAGGACACGCTGGCCGTGCTCTCGGGGCTCGAAGCCTCCGATGCGAACACGTTGGATGCGCAGTTCCGGCACATCGATGCGATCCTCGGCGGGGCGCCATTCGACCGTTCGGCCTTCAAGGGGGCGGGGAGCGGCGTCACGGCCGAGCAGCTCTATGTGAACCTGAAGGTCACGGATCTCATTTCCAAAGCCGAGATGGAACAGAGCGACTACCGGGAAAACCGTCATTTGAATGTCTTTTTTGGCCCGGTCAAGGAATACCTTGGCATCCGGTCCGGACTTCTCGTGTTCAACTCCATCGTGCTCGTTGGCTCGACGCTCGGGCTCTTCTTTGTGCTCTATCTGATCTTGCGCGCCCAGATCCGGCACCGCGTCGCATGAGCGAAGGCCCGGGTTTCGAGCTGGCGGCTCTCTACAAGCCGGAGGGGGACCAGGGCCGCGCGATCGGGGCTCTGACCCGATCCCTCTTCGCGGGGAACCGCCACCAGACGCTGCTGGGCGTCACCGGATCGGGAAAGACATTCACCGTGGCCAATGTGATCCGCGATGTGAACCGTCCGACATTGATCATGTCGCACAACAAAACCCTCGCGGCGCAGCTGTACAGCGAGTTCAAGCAGTTTTTCCCCCGCAATGCCGTGGAATATTTTGTCAGCTACTTCGACTACTACCAGCCGGAGGCCTATCTTCCGCGCACGGACACGTTCATCGAAAAAGACTCCTCGATCAACGAGGAGATCGAGCGCCTCCGCCTTTCTGCGGTGAGCTCGCTCCTCACCCGCCGCGACACGATCGTCGTGGCCAGCGTCTCCTGCATCTACGGCCTCGCCTCGCCGGAGGATTTTTTGCAGATGCTCGCCACCCTCCGGCCCGGGCAGATGATGACGCGGGAGGCGTTGCTTTCGAAGCTGGTGGACATGCTCTACGAGCGGAACGACACCGCCTTCACCCGCGGAAAGTTCCGCGTGCGGGGCGACGTGGTCGAGGTTCATCCCGCGCAGAGCGAGGACGAGGCGGTGCGCGTCGAGTTCTTCGGCGACGAGATCGAAAGGATCAGCCAGTTCGACCCCCTCACCGGGCACGTCTCCGCCACGCTCACGACGTTCACGCTTTTTCCCGCGAAGCAGTTTGTGACGCCGCACGACAAGCTCAACCGCGCGATGGGGGACATCCGCAGGGAAATGGAGGCGCGGGTGATCGAGTTCGAGCGCGACGGCAAATACATCGAGGCCCAGCGGATCAAGATGCGCACAGAGTTCGACCTCGAGATGATGCAGGAAATGGGATATTGCAGCGGCATCGAGAACTATTCCCGCCACCTCACCGGCCGCCCGCCGGGATCGAGGCCATACACCCTCATGGACTTCCTGCCGGAGGACACCCTGCTGGTGATCGACGAGTCGCATGCCACGGTTCCGCAGATCGGCGGGATGTTCGCCGGCGACCGCTCGCGCAAGTCGGTCCTGGTAAATTACGGGTTCCGGCTTCCCAGCGCCCTCGACAACCGCCCGCTCAATTTCGAGGAATTCATGGAGGTGACGAATCAGATCATCTACGTGAGCGCGACCCCGGGACCGTTCGAGATCCGCAACAGCGTCGCGGGAAATTCCTCCTGGATCGCCAATCCGGACAAGATTCTCGGCGCGCCGAGGATCCCTCCATTCCAAGGAAAACGGCCCGGGACCGGAGACGATCCGGAGCCGCCGCTGGATGTCCACACACCCGGATCCCCGCTGGTGGCCGAGCAAATCATCCGTCCCACCGGGCTCCTGGACCCGAAGATCACCGTCCGCCCCCTGCAGGGGCAGATCGATGCCACGATCGAACTTTGCCGCGCCCGCATCGAGAATGGCGAGCGGGTGCTCGTGACGACACTGACCAAGCGCACGGCGGAAGACCTCGCGGATTATCTCCGGGAAATCGGGCTCAAGGTCCGCTACCTGCACAGCGACATCGACACGATCGAGCGGGTGGAGATTTTGCGCGGCCTCCGGGCCGGCGAGTGCGATGTGCTTGTGGGGATCAACCTTCTGCGCGAAGGGCTCGATCTTCCCGAGGTTTCACTGGTGTGCATCCTGGACGCCGACAAGGAAGGCTACCTCCGCAGCCAGACGAGCCTCATCCAGACGGCCGGGCGCGCCGCGCGGCATATCAACGGCGAGGTCGTTCTCTTCGCGGACACCGTGACCGGAAGCATGCAGGCGCTGCTGGATGTGAGCGATTACCGGCGCGGCCGCCAGGAGGCTTACAACAAAAAGCACCACATCACGCCGAAGAGCGTCCAGCGGGCGGTCCAGGAAAGCCTCCATGTGATCATCAAAGGCCGGGAGGTCGAACAAGGCATCGTCAAGGAAGACGCGGCCAGTTTCGATCTGCACGAACTGGTTCGCGAACTCGAACGCGACATGGCCGCCGCCGCCGCAAATCTCGAATACGAACGCGCCGCGCTTCTCCGGGATCAAATCACCGAGCTGAAGAGCGGGACCGGAACCAGGATCGAACCGCGCGGCAGGGGCTCCTACCCCAAACCTTCCCGCCGCAAGCGCGGGTAGAGCTTCTACTCCGGCCCGACATACTCCCCGAAGATCAGCGTGTATCCGTCGGGGTCCGCCAGGGCGAATTCCTTCATGTGGGAGGAGGAGGTCTTGAGTTCGGAAGCGAGCTTCACGCCTGTGGCTTTGACCTGTTTGTAATAACCGTCGATGCGGGCCATCCGGATATAGAACGAGGGTTTGTATCCCTTGATCGCGTTCTTGTCGGCGACAAATCCGAGCTGCACGTTGTCCCGTCCGACAACCACGTAATTTCCGCTTTGCAGGATCAACTCGAAGCCGAGTTTGCTGGCGTAGAATTCGACGGCTTGTTTCAGGCTGGCGACCGACAGCGTCGGGATCAAATCCACCAACTCCGGCCTGGCCTCGAGGCGGATCAGGCCATCGGGTCCGGGTTGGACAACATTGGTATTTGTCTGGGCAGGGGAACCCGGGACAGCCAAGGCCACCGCCATTGCCACAAGGAAACGCCGCATCGTTTCCTTTTACAACTGTTGCCGTTCGGATGCCAATAAATCCTTGGGCGGGTCAGACCGGCAGCGTTGTCAGCAGGACCTCCGCCGCTCCGCCGACCGGCGCCAATTCCAGGCCGGTTCCGGCTGCCGGCGCGATCAGGAACTGGCCTTTCCCGAACGATGTTCCCCTGCACGAAACGGTTCCTTCCGTAACAGCGATCAGCGCGAAGCGCCCGGATGGCCTGACATCCCTAGGAGAATCGAGAGGAATCTTCTCCACTTCGAAGAAGGGACACCTGGCAACGGCGGTTTCCCGGATCCCGCAGACCGTCGGCTCGAAATCGTCGAAGTCAATCGAGGCAAGGGATTCCTCGATGTGGAGGGCGCGGGGGGCGCCGTCGAGCCCCATCCGGTTCCAGTCGAAGACGCGGTAAGTCGTGTCACTGTTCTGCTGGACTTCGACGATGACGTTTCCCTCGCCGATCGCATGCAGGCGACCGCTGGGAATAAAAATGCTCTCTCCGGTGGCGACCGGAATTTCGTGCAATGTGCGTTCGACCTCCCCTGTGCGGAGAACGCTCTCGAACTCCTCGCGCGTCACGCCTTTTTTCAAGCCCGCGTAGATCCGGGCTCCGGGGAGGGCATCCAGAAAATACCAGACCTCTGTCTTGGGTTCCCCGCCAAGCGCCTCCGCCAGGCGCAGCGGGGGATGAACCTGCACGGAGAGTCTTTCCCGCGCATCCAGAAGCTTGATCAACAAAGGAAACCGCGCGGAAGGATGCGAGGCATACGCTTCGCCGAACAATTCCGCCCGGTGGCGGCTCCAAAGCTCATGGAGGGTCTTCCCCCGGAACGGGCCGGAATGCACGATGCTCTGCGCGTCGTCCCGGTCCACGACCTCCCAAAGTTCCCCGATGAGCAACCCGTTCGGGATGGCCTTGCCCAGAAGCGACTCGAACCGTCGGCCTCCCCACACGCGTTCCATCGGAATTGGCTCGAAAAAAAGTGGCTCGCTCATGAACGGGCAGTTTTTTCCGTTCCCCCTCCAACCGCAATACCAAAAAAACGCCTCAAAATGTGAACGGCATGGGGTTTACACCCCAAGGCATTTCCATTTACCTGACTCGGGCAGGACTGAGCGTGGCAGAAGTAAAAAAGGCTAGACAAAACGCGCTGCGGCGATAGCGTCGTGGTGGGATGAACAAAAAAAGTAAAGTTGGCAATCGGGAGAAAAGGCTCAGCCAGGACCCTGGAGCCGTGGTTCTCAAGGAACTGGAAGCGCGTGCGATGCTCCAGCCGTTGCCCCGCGAGGAGATCGCCCCCTACATCAACTGGCACATCAGCCGCGCCGGACTCGACCGCGAGATCTTCGCGCCCGCCGCCGTCGATCTCCTCGCCGAAGCCAGCGAAGGCAACCCGCGAACCCTCAACCTCCTGGCCCAGGCCGCCTGGATCACCGCCGCGAGACTCGGGGAATCCTCCATCAGTGCCGCCCACGGCTGGAGAATCCAACCACCACAGGACTCCCCGAAGGCACCCCCTACGGGGTCGTTCCAGGCACCCACGATCACAAGGGCGGCACCAGCCAGTCCAACAAGTTTTTTGGCGTCGATCATTTCTCAGGACGCTCCTACCACGGGGGGCATTACGGCGCCGAGAACACCAGCCATTTCGACAAATTCACCGCCAGCGGGCTGGATTCCATCGTGCTCTCCGTCGATTTCAACCGTGACAAGCTCGACTACGCGCCAATTGACGCCTGGGCCGACGACGCGCTCAAGGCCAATGCCATGCGCCGGGCCGTCGTTGTCAGCCACGCCCTGATTGGCGTGGACGGCTCGCTCGATCCGCGGGGGCAGGAAATTTATGACAACCTCAAGGGAAACCCGAATCTATTCCTGATGCTTTGTGGCCACCATCACGGCGAGGCCCGACGGATGGATATTCATGAAGGAAGATCCCCATGCGTCGTGTCGACTATTCTCCCAAGTCCTCGCCCACCATGTAGCGGGTGAAGCGGCGGATGACCATGTTCTCTCCCATCTCGGCGATTTTGCTGTTGAGGAGATCCTTGATCGTCAGGTCGGGATTCTTGATGAACGGCTGATCCAGAAGACAGATCGTGCTGTAGAACTTTTCGATCTTTCCATCCACGATCTTGTCCACAATGTTCGCGGGTTTGCCCATCACCTGGGCCGCGTAGATCTCGCGCTCGGCGAGGATCAGCTTTTCGGGCACCTGCTCCCGGCTCACATAGAGCGGGTGGGCGGCAGCGATGTGCAGGGTCACGTCCTTGACGAAATCGCGAAACGCGTCGTTCTTCGCGACGAAATCGGTCTCGCAATTGATCTCCACCAACACCCCCACCTTGCCCTGCAGGTGGATGTAGGAGGCAACGGCTCCTTCCTTGGCGACACGGGAGGATTTTCTGCCGGCGCTGGCAATCCCCTTCTTGCGGAGAATATCCTCGGCGGCGGCAAGATCCCCCTTGGCCTCGGTCAGGGCCCTCTTGCAATCCATCATTCCCGCGTTCGTTTTTTCGCGGAGTTCTTTGACGAGTGAGGCGGATATTTCGGACATAGGAAAAGTGTTCAGTGGTTCAGTGATTCAGTTTTCAGCAACGACAGCGGAAACTCTCCCCTGAACACTGGAAACTGAATACTGAAAACTTTTTTGTTTACTCGGAGACGGCGGCCAATTCGGAAGGGGCGGTCTTCGCGGCACCCTTGGCCTCGATGATGGATTGGACAAGCTTCTGGAGAATGACGCGGATCGAGCGGATGGCGTCGTCGTTGCCCGCGATCGGATATTCGATTTTCTCCGGGTCGCAGTTCGTGTCCACGATGGCGATGATCGGGATCTTCAGGCGGTTGGCCTCGGCGACGGCGATCTCCTCGCGAAGCGTGTCGATGACCACGAGTGCATCCGGCAGCTTTTCCATGTTCACAATCCCCTCGAGATTGTGGAGGAGCTTGGCCCCTTCGCGGCGGATGGCCGCGGCTTCGGCCTTGTTGATCTTTGCAAAGGCGGGCGATTTTTCGGAGGCCTGGATTTCCTTCAGCCGGGCGACGCTTTTCCGGATGGTGGTGAGATTGGTGAGCGTTCCGCCGAGCCAGCGCTGGTTGACGAAAAGCTGCCCCGTGGCCGTCGCCGCTTCGCGAACGGCTTCCTGGGCCTGCTTCTTGGTGCCCACGAAGAGGATTTTTCCTCCTCCGCGGACCAGGTTCGTCAGATATTCCGTGGCACGCGAGAGCTGGTCCACTGTCTGCGCCAGGTCGATGATGTAGATGGAATTCTTTTCTTCCAGGATGTAGTCGCGCATCTTGGGATTCCAGCGTTTCGTCTGGTGTCCATAGTGCACGCCGGCTTCGAGCAGTTCGGTCATGAGTTCGACGTTTGGATATTTGGGTGTTTCTTCGGACATGGTATCGCTTAGCTGGCAGCTTTTTCAGGTTCAGGATTCGGCTCAGCCTCAAGCGCATCGCCCAAGTGGACAATCTCGGTCTCGCGGTGGGACTGGAAACCAGTGCCGGCCGGGATGAGATGGCCCATGATGACGTTTTCTTTGAAGCCCCGCAGCCTGTCCACTTTGCCAAGTGTGGCAGCCTCGGTCAACACGCGTGTGGTGTCTTGGAATGATGCGGCGGAAATAAAGCTGTCCGTCTCGAGAGAAGCCTTGGTAATGCCCAGCAGGACCGGGCTGGCTTCGGCGGGCTTGCCGCCCTTCTCGACGACGCGCTCATTTTCCGCTTCAAAGGCAAGCCGGTCCACCTGGTCGCCCCAGAGGAGGCCGGTGTCGCCGGGTTCGGAGATTTTGACCTTGCGCAGCATCTGGCGCACGATGATCTCGATGTGCTTGTCGTTGATTTCGACGCCTTGGAGGCGGTAAACCTCCTGCACCTCGTTCAGAAGATGTTCCTGGAGTTCCTGCGGGCCGCAGACGTCCAGAATTTCGTGCGGCACAACCGGCCCTTCGGTCAGTTGCTGCCCCTTCTTCACCGTGTCGCCCTTGAAGACGATGATGTGCTTGTTGAGCGGGATGAGATGTTCCTCCTCGGCCTTGGTTTCGGGATCGGTCACGATGAGGCGGCGCTTGGCGCGCACGGTCCCTCCGATATCGACAGTCCCGTCAATTTTGGCGATTTCCGCAGCGTCCTTCGGCCGGCGGGCCTCGAAGAGTTCCGCCACACGCGGCAGACCGCCGGTGATGTCCTTGGTCTTGGCAATTTTGCGCGGTGTCCTGGCGAGACGCTGGCCGGCCGGGACTTTCGAGCCTTCCTTGACCTCGATGTGGGCACCCGCGGGAATCGAGTAGCTGGCGAGAATATTCTTTTTCGACTCGTCCGTAATAACGATCTGCGGGTGAAGGTCTTCTTTGTGCTCGATCACGACCGTTCCCATCACGCCGGTGGCTTCGTCGACTTCCTTGCGGATCGTGACGCCCGGGATCATGTCGCGGAATTCGATCCGTCCGACTTTCTCGGTGATGATCGGAACGTTGTAGGGATCCCACTGGATGAACGTTTCGCCCTTTTTCACCGTGGCGCCATCGGCGACCGAGATGACCGAGCCAACCACGATGTTGTGGCTTTCGAGTTCGCGTCCGTCGGCGGCGTGGAGACTGACCGTCCCGTTTTTGTTGAGAACGACGAACGTGCCCTCGCTCGTTTCGACGACTTTGAGTTCGTTGAAACGGACAATGCCTTCATTCTTGGCTTTGACAACCGGCTGCTTGAACGTCTGGCTGGCTGTTCCGCCGACATGGAACGTCCGCATGGTGAGCTGTGTGCCGGGTTCGCCGATCGACTGGGCGGCGATGATGCCGACCGCTTCGCCCAGCTTGACCAGGTTTCCGGTCGAAAGGTTGCGCCCGTAGCACTTCGCGCAGATCCCGCGCTTGGATTCGCAGGTCAGGGCGGAGCGGATCTTGAGCTGCTCGTGACCGATCTTCTCGAGGGCGGCGGCCGTTTCTTCATCGATGAGCTGGTTGGCCTTGAGGATGACGGTTCCGGTCACCGGATCTTTCACGGTTTCGCAGCTCGCCCGGCCGATGATCCGCGTCGAGAGGCTGACGACTTCCTCGTCGCCTTCGTAGATCGGGCGGACAGCGATGCCGTTCGCGGTGTGGCAATCGTCGATCCGGATGATCACATCCTGCGCGGCGTCCACAAGTTTGCGGGTCAGGTAGCCGGAATCCGCGGTCTTGAGGGCGGTATCCGCGAGACCTTTGCGCGCGCCGTGGGTCGAGATGAAATATTCCAGCACCGAGAGACCTTCGCGGAAGTTCGCGGTAATCGGCTGCTCGATGATCTCGCCCGAGGGCTTGGCCATGAGGCCGCGCATACCAGCGAGCTGCTTGATCTGGGTGCGGTTGCCTCGGGCGCCGGAGTCGACCATCATGAACACGGGGTTCATTTCGCGGCGTCCGTCGTTGTGATCGAGCGTGCGGAAGAGGGCATTGGCGACTTCTTCACCGGTATGGGTCCAAATGTCCTGCACCTTGTTCTTGCGCTCGCCGTCGGTGATAATTCCGCGGAGGTATTGTTTTTGGACTTCGGCCACCTCCCGGTGGGCTTTCTCGAGGAGTTGGACTTTCTCCTGCGGGATGATCATATCGGTGATGCCGATGGAGATCCCCGCCTTGGTGGCTTCGCGGAAGCCCAGTTCCTTGAGAAGGTCGAGGGTTTCGACCGTCTTCTGTTGTCCGGCGATTTTGTAGCAACGCCAGATGACATCCGAAAGCTGCTTCTTGCCGCAAACCTTGTTGTAAAAGCCAAGATCCGCGGGCCAGATCTGGTTGAAGACAACGCGGCCGGCCGTGGTTTCAAGGATCTTTTTCGCCGGATCGCCAAAAATGGTCTGGCGGTCGAAGTCCGGGTTTTTGAACCGGATCATGGTGTGCGTGCGGATCGATCCCTCCGCCATCGCCAGATCGACTTCGTCGGCATGGGCAAAGAGCGGCATGCGCTTGTCCTTGTTCGCATCCCCGCCGCGGGGCTTCTGCGTGAGGTAGTAGCAACCGAGCGGAATGTCCTGCGACGGATTCGTGATCGGCTTGCCGCTGGACGGCGAAAAGATGTTGTTCGTGGCCAGCATGAGCATGCGGGCTTCCATCTGGGCCTCGACCGAGAGCGGGACATGGACGGCCATCTGGTCGCCGTCGAAGTCCGCGTTGTAAGCGGTACAGACGAGCGGGTGGACGCGGATCGCCTCGCCTTCGATGAGCAGAGGCTCGAACGCCTGGATGGAAAGACGGTGGAGCGTCGGAGCGCGGTTCAGAAGGACCGGGTGGCCTTTCGTGACTTCCTCGAGGATGTCCCAGACTTCGGGAGTCTGGCGTTCGATCAGCTTCTTCGCGCTGCGGACAGTATGGACGTGACCCTGTTCCTTGAGGCGACGGATGATGAACGGCTCGAAAAGGACGAGCGCCATTTTCTTGGGGAGCCCGCACTGGTTGAGCTTGAGCTCGGGACCGATGACGATGACCGAACGTCCGGAGTAATCGACGCGTTTGCCGAGGAGATTCTGGCGGAAGCGGCCGCCCTTGCCCTTGAGCATGTCGCTGAGGGATTTGAGCGGGCGGTTGGCGGCACCGGTGACAGCCCGGCCGTGACGTCCATTGTCGAAAAGCGCATCCACCGACTCCTGGAGCATGCGCTTTTCATTGCGGATGATGACCTCCGGAGTCTTGAGTTGGAGGAGCGTGCGGAGACGGTTGTTGCGGTTGATGACGCGGCGATAGAGATCGTTGAGATCGGACGTCGCGAACCGTCCGCCCTCGAGAGGCACGAGCGGCCGGAGATCCGGCGGGATGACCGGAAGCACATTGAGGATCATCCATTCCGGACGGGTCCTCGACGAGGCAAACCCCTGCACCAGCTTGAGGCGCTTGGCCAGCTTCTTGCGAAGCTGCTTGCTGCGGGTGGAAACCATCGCGACCTCGATCTCGTCGTTCAGCTTGGCGAGGTCGGTCTGTTCGAGGAGTTTTTGGATCGCTTCCGCGCCCATTCCGGCGGTGAATGCCTCGCCATACTGGTCTTCCGCCTCGCGGAATTCGGCCTCCGTCAGGAGCTGGCAGCGTTGGAGCGGCGTGTTGCCGGGGTCGATGACAATGTAGTCCTCGTAATAGATCACGCGTTCGAGCTGGCGCGAGGTCATGTCGAGCATGAGGCCGATGCGCGAGGGCATGCACTTGTAAAACCAGATGTGCGAGACCGGAACCGCCAGATCGATATGGCCCATCCGTTCGCGGCGAACGCGGGAAAGCGTCACCTCGACACCGCAGCGGTCGCAGATCACGCCCTTGTGCTTGATGCGCTTGTATTTTCCGCACGAGCATTCCCAATCGCGGGTCGGACCGAAGATGCGCTCGCAGAAAAGTCCGCCCTTCTCGGGTTTGAACGTGCGGTAGTTGATCGTCTCGGGGTTCTTGACTTCCCCCTTGCTCCAACTGCGCATGGCTTCGGGTGAAGCGACAGTGATTGCCACCTCATCAAACCCGACCGGTTTCTGTTCTCCAAATGCTTCGCGGAAATTAACCTCTTTCATGGGATCGATTCTTTATTCTATTGCGGTGGATCAGGCGGCGGACTCGCCGTGGGCGGGGTTTTTCCCACCGACACGGACATCGAGGCCGAGGCCTTGCATTTCTTTGATGAGGACGTTGAACGACTCGGGCGTTCCGGCTTCGAGGGAATTGTCACCCTTGACAATGCTCTCGTAGATGCGGGTGCGACCGGCGACATCGTCGGACTTGACGGTGAGGAGTTCCTGGAGCGTGTAGGCGGCGCCGTAGGCTTCGAGGGCCCAGACTTCCATCTCGCCGAAGCGCTGGCCGCCATACTGGGCCTTGCCTCCGAGTGGCTGCTGGGTAACGAGGCTGTAAGGTCCGACGGCACGGGCGTGGATCTTGTCGGCGACCAGATGGCCGAGCTTCAACATGTAGATGTAGCCGACCACGACCTGCTGGTCGAAGGCTTCTCCGGTACGTCCGTCATAGACGGTGGATTTGCCGTTTTCGTTGGTCCATGTGAACCCTTCCTTGGTCTTCGCTTCCTTGAGGAACTCGCGGATTTTGGATTCCGGAATACCGTCGAAGACCGGGGTTGCCACCTTGAAGCCCAGGGCTTTTGCGGCGACACCGAGGTGGGTTTCGAGCACTTGCCCGACATTCATGCGGCTCGGCACGCCGAGCGGATTGAGGACGATGTCCACGGGCGTTCCGTCCGCGAGATACGGCATGTCCTCCTCGGGGACGATCTTGGCGACGACGCCCTTGTTTCCATGTCGTCCGGCCATCTTGTCCCCGACGCTGAGCTTGCGCTTGCTGGCGATGTAGACCTTGACCTGCTTGATGATGCCGGGATCGACATCGTCACCGCTTTCGATGCGACCGAGGTTCTGGTCGCGCTCGTTGTCGAGATCGACGAATTTGTGTTCGAACTGGCCGATGATCTCGTTGATCTTGTTCCGGATCGGGCTCGGGTCGATTTCCACATGGTTGTAAACCGCCGCGAGTTTCCGAAGGAGTTGCTTCGTGATCTTGCGGTTGGCCGGGATGATGATCTCGCCGGTCTGGGCGTTCACCACATCGAGCGGGATCTTCTCGTTGAGCAGGATGTTCGAGAGAGCGGCTGTGAGCTGCTCGTGCAGATCGTCTTTGCGCTTCTTGTAATCCTCGAGGATCATCTTTTGCTGACGCTTCGACTCGGCGGGGGTCATTTTCGTGCGCGTCACTTCCTTTTTCGAGGAAACCTTGACATCCATGACGATGCCGTAGGTCCCGGAAGGAACCGTGAGGGAGGTGTCCTTGACGTCGGCGGCCTTCTCTCCAAAGATCGCGCGCAGGAGGCGTTCTTCGGGAGCCAGCTCGGTTTCGCTCTTCGGGGTGATTTTTCCGACGAGGATATCCCCCGGTTTGACCTCCGCACCAATGCGGATGACGCCGTCGGCGCCGAGGTTTTGGAGCGATTCCTCGCTGACATTCGGAATATCGCGCGTGATTTCCTCGGGCCCGAGCTTCGTGTCGCGGGCGCCGATCTCGAACTCGTCGATGTGGATCGAGGTGTAGATGTCCTCCTTGACGACGCGTTCGGAGATCAGGATCGCGTCCTCGAAGTTGTAGCCGTTCCACGGCATGAAGGCCACGAGCACATTCCGTCCGAGGGCCAGTTCGCCCTGCTCGGTGTTCGGACCATCGGCGATGACATCGCCCTTCTTGATCGCCTGGCCCTTGTGGACGATGGCCTTCTGGTTGATGCAGGTGCTCGCGTTCGAGCGCATGAACTTGCGGAGCTCATAAACATGAACGCCGTTTTCGGGGTCGTTCTTGATTTTCTTTTTCCCCTCGGGGAGTTGGCCATCCTTGGTGGTGATGATGTGGGTGGCGGTCACGGAGGCCACTTTCCCGGAGGCTTCCGCGCAGATGACGGCGCGCGAGTCACGCGCCACGCGCCCTTCAAGGCCGGTTCCGACAAGCGGAGCCTCGGAGACGAGCAGAGGAACCCCCTGGCGCTGCATGTTCGACCCCATGAGCGCGCGGTTCGCGTCATCGTGTTCGAGGAACGGAATCAACCCTGCCGCCACGGAAACGAGCTGCTTGGGTGAAACATCCATGTATTGGATCTGGGCAGGTTCCACCTCGACAAAGTCCCCGCGATAGCGCGCGGAAACTTTCTCGCCCGTCAACTTGCCATGCCTGTCCACCACGGAATTCGCCTGGGCGATGTGGAAGTTTTCATCACGGTCCCCGCTGAGGTATTCGACCTCGTCGGTCACACGACCGTTGTTCACCTTGCGGTAGGGTGTTTCGATGAAACCGAACTCATTGATCCGGGCAAAAGTGCTCAGGGAGCTGATGAGACCGATGTTCGGACCTTCGGGTGTTTCAATCGGACAGATGCGCCCGTAATGCGACGGGTGGACGTCGCGAACCTCGAAGCCGGCACGGTCGCGGCTGAGTCCACCCGGCCCAAGGGCCGAGAGACGGCGCTTGTGGGTGAGTTCGGAGAGCGGGTTCGTCTGGTCCATGAACTGACTGAGCTGGCTCCGTCCGAAAAAGTCGCGAACGACGGCGCTCAACGACTTGGGGTTGATCAACTTCTGCGGGGTGATCTGGTCGATGCTGGCATCGAACAAAGTCATGCGCTCACGGACGAGGCGCTCGGTGCGGGCGAGACCGACGCGGCACTGGTTGGCCAGAAGTTCTCCCACCGTGCGCACACGGCGGCTGCCGAGGTGATCGATGTCGTCGGTCATTCCCTCGCCGCCGCGAAGCTGGACGAGATATTTCATCGCCGCGATAAAATCTTCCTTCGTCAGAATCCGCTCGTCCTCGCTGACCTTGAGACCGAGTTTCTGGTTGATTTTATGGCGTCCGACACGTCCGAGGTCGTAACGCTTCGCGTCGAAGAACAGGCGTTTTAGCATGCCACGGGCATTCTGCACCGTTGGCGGATCGCCGGGGCGCAGCTTGCGGTAGATGTCTTTCAGGGCCTCGTCTTCGTCATGGGCGGGATCCTTTTTCAGGGACTTGATGATCGTGTCGTCATCCTTCGTATCGACGACCTTGACGGTCTTGTGCCCGAGGCCGATCAACTGGCGGACCGTGGCGGCGTTGAGCGGCTCGAAAGCGCGGGCGACGGTGATTTCCCCGTCCCGGATATCGGCGATCAGAACTTTCGTGCTGATCTCATCCTCCTCGAGCTTGTCGCTGAGCTTGAGATCCTCGATCGTGTAGAAAAGCTTGATGATATCCTCGTCCGAGGGATGACCGAGGGCGCGGAGGAAGGTCGTGGCAAGAAATTTCCGGCGGCGCTTGCGGCGGTCGAGGTAAACGTAAAGGAGGTCGCTCGTGTCAAACTGCACCTCGATCCAGGATCCGCGATCCGGGATGATCCGGAATCCGTGAAGGATTTTCCCGTTGGTGTGGACCGAGGTCTCGAAACAAATTCCGGGCGAGCGGTGGAGCTGGGAAACGACGACACGTTCCGCGCCATTGATGACAAAAGTGCCTTGCGGGGTCATCAGGGGCAGTTCGCCCATGTAGACTTTTTCTTCTTTCGTGCAGCGCTCGTCCTTGTAGCGGAAGGTGACGTAAAGCGGCGCGCTGAAGGTCTGGCCTTCGCGCTGGGAATCGAGAGCCGAGAGCTTCGGTTCTCCCAGGTCGTAGCTGACGAAATCGAGCGAGGATTTGTCCTCGAATCCAAAAATCGGGAAAAATTCCCGAAAAACCGCCTGGAGCCCGATATTCCGGCGTTTGGCCACCTGCGTGTCTTTTTGGAAAAACTCGTTGTAGGAGTTGATCTGTAGCTCGATGAGATTTGGCGGCTCGATGGCCTCCTGCAATTTGCCGAAATGGATACGTTCAGACATGGTGGATTCGAGTGGCTTTTCCGGTGAATTGTTGGGTGTGCCAACCTGTGGTTATCGACTCCGGCAGCCGGTCAAAACGTCTGAATACAAAACATCCGCGCAGGCAGGCAGGGGGGTTCCCCACCCGTCTGTTGACGGATTGATGATTGCTCGGACGGATTCGATCGGATAACAGAGCCTTGGCTTCCAGCGGAGGTAAGAGTTTATAGGGATCCGCAGAGAGATCAAGATTTTTTTCGAGATCTCTCTGCGGGGTTGGCGGAATTACTTGATTTCGACTTTGGCGCCGGCAGCTTCGATCTTTTTCTTGATCTCTTCCGCTTCTTCCTTGGTCACACCCTCTTTGAGGGGTTTGGGGGCGCTCTCGACGAGGGCTTTGGCTTCGGCGAGGCCGAGGCCGGCCACGGCGGCGCGCACCTCTTTGATGACGGCGATTTTGTTTCCGCCGACTTCCAGAAGGATGACGTCGAATGCGGTTTTTTCCTCGACTGGAGCAGCTGCGGCTCCCGCGGGGCCTGCGGCTGCGACCGCGACCGGCGCTGCGGCGCTGACGCCCCATTTTTCTTCGAGTTGTTTGACCAGGTCGGCGATTTCCAGAACGGTGAGTCCGCTGAGCTGGTCTACGAGTGCTTGTGTGTCTGCCATTGTATTATTTCTATTGTGGTATCGTCGCGCCCGGAAGCCTCAGGGCATTTGAGCCAGACAGCCGTCTGACCGACGAGGAACCGGTTTTTGGTTTTGTGTTGTTGCCCGGTGCGGCTTCGAAAACACCGGGCAAATTCTTCAGGCCGCCTCCCCTGCCGCATCGGCCTTGGCCTTGAGGACGCGGGCCAGGCTGGCACCCGGCTCGTTGAGGATGCGGACAAATTGGCTCGCGGGGGTTTGAAGGAGGCCGAGGAGCTTGGCCTGCAAGACTTCCTTGCTCGGAAGGTCCGCAAGCTCGCCCACCTGGCCGGCGGTCAAAGCGGCGTTGTCCAAAACCCCGCCGCGGACGGTCGGTTTTTGGAACTCCGCGTGGAAGGACTTGAGGATTTTTGCGGCGGCGCAGATGTCGACCTCTCCGGTGACCATGGCGGTCTGCCCGGTCAGCGCCCCCTCCAGCTCCGGCATTTTCAGATCCTGGGCGGCAATTTTCAGGAAGGTGTTGCGCACGACACTGAGACGCGCGCCGGCGCCGGTCAGGCGGGTGCGGAGTTCCTCGAAATGGGGAACCTTCATGCCGGTGTAATCGACCAGCAGCAAATACGGCGAGGATTTCAGCTTCTCGCGGACGTCCGCGACGATCAATGTTTTCTCGGGTCTCATGGGATTTAGTTTTTCAGGAAGGGAGACGGGTCGACTGCCACGCCGGGGGTCATGGTGGCGCTGAGAGTGATGGTTTCGACGAATGAGCCCTTGGCCGTGGCAGGGCGGGCTTTCACGACGGCCTCGATGACAGCCGTGCCGTTTTCGAGAAGCGCCTGGTTTTCGAAGGAGAATTTCCCGACTGGCACGGCGACGTTCCCATTTTTGTCGAGCTTGAACTCCACACGTCCGGCCTTGACTTCCTTGACGGCCTTGGCGGTGTCGTCCGTGACGGTTCCGGTTTTGGGATTCGGCATCAGGCCACGGGGTCCGAGGACCTTGCCCAGTTTGCGAACTTCCGCCATCGCGAATGGGGTGGCGATCGCGACATCGAAGTCGGAGAACCCGCCGGTGACTTTTTTGATGAGGTCTTCAAACCCGACGAATTCGGCCCCGGCTTCCTTGGCGATTTCGGCGGCCTGGCCGGTGGCGAAAACGAGAACTCTCACGTTCTTGCCGCTCCCATTGGGGAGAGGGCAGGTCCCGCGAACCATTTGATCGCTCTGTTTGGGATCGACCCCCAGCTTGAAGGAGAGGGTGACTGTCTGGTCGAATTTCGTCGGGGGCAGGGTCTTGAGGGTCCTGACCGCCTCAGAAAGCGGGTATTTCTTGCTGCCGTCCACTTTTTCGGCGGCAGCCCGGTAACGTTTGCTTCGTTTTTTTTTCATGGAATTTTGCAGTGCGAGCGACCGGATCAGGTCTCCTGCGTTGGCGGTTTCCGACGGGATGTCGGGAGCCGGTGAAATTAACGGAAGAGACACCTTTGTCAAAGAAAAAATGGAAATTAATTTGACAGGCAGGGCGGCGGTTCTATGCTTTTCGTCCCGCAGGAGGGTGAAAATGGCCTCCCGCCACTCCTTTTTTTCATGAACGCACAACTCCTCGAAGACGCCGCCAAGGTCATCACCGAACCCCAGGTTCTCATCAATGCGGTTTCCCGTCGCGTGCGCCAGTTGACGGCAGGGAGCCGCCCCATGGTAGAGGCGGAATTCCGCATGGGACTAGCGGATATCGCCTTGATGGAAATTGCCAAGGGAAAACTCGCGGTGGCTCCCAAGCCCGCGGCCTGAGGCGTTTCCGGGAAACGCCCCCGGATTCCATGTCCGCAGAGATCACCACAAACCGCAAAGCGCTCCGGGATTACCATATTCTTGAACGGTTCGAGGCGGGCGTGGAACTGACGGGCACCGAGGTCAAATCCATCCGCGCCGGGCTGGTGTCCCTGCAAGGCGCATTCGCGCGGGTTCAGGATGGGGATCTTTGCCTTTACGACTCGACCATCCAGCCCTACGAACGCGCCAGCCACGAACAGCACGAAGCCAAGCGCGTGCGAAGGCTGCTTCTCCACCGGGCCGAGATCGACAAACTCGTCGGAGAGATCGAGCGGGCGGGACGGACGGTCGTGGCGCTGGGCATGTATTGGAAAAAGGGACGGGTCAAAGTAGAACTGGGGTTGGGCAAAGGAAAGGACGCCGGAGACAAACGCTCGGACTTGAAAAAGCGGGTTGCCGACCGCGAGATGGATCGCGCGGTGGCGGATTTCCAGCGCCACAAGTAGCCCGGACAAATTACTGATGCGGTCGCATCGATGATTTGTGAGCTTTCGGAAGAAGTTTTTTCATGAGTGCGCCGATCCACTCCGCTTCTTCGGCGGCGAGGGCGAAGGTGGGGGCGAAGGAAAGCACGTTTCCCTCCGGTCCGCCGCCGAGCAGGATCAGGCCGGCTTTCAAGGCGTTCACCACGACCTGTGAGGCGGTTTCGGTGTCCGGGGCCCCATTGGAGGTCACGAGTTCCAATCCGATCATGGCTCCGAGACCGCGGAGGTGCCCGGCCTCCAGCTCCGACAAGGCCGCATGGAGGAGGCGCCCCGCGTTTTTCGCTTGGGCCGCGGCGCCGGGTTTTTCATGTTCCGCAATCGATGCCAGGGCCATCGCGCAGCCGACGGGATGTCCGAGAAATGTGCTCGTGTGCAGGGCCTCTCCCGCCGAGCGCGGCCAGGCATCCATCACATGCGATTTTCCGGTGCAGGCGGAGAGGGGAAATCCGCCGGTGAGTCCCTTGCCGAGGCAAATGATGTCCGGGACGACATCCGAATGCTCGCAGGCGAAGAAACGCCCCGTGCGATGAAACCCCGTGTAGATTTCGTCGGCGATGAGCAGGATTTTCTGCTCGTCGCAGACTTGGCGCAGCAGCGGGAGAAAATCTTTCGGGGGGACGATGTCCCCTCCCCGCGCCTGGACCGGCTCGACGAGGATGCATCCGATCTCGCGCTGCCGGATCGCCTTGTCGAGTTGCCCGCGCAGCGATTCCAGGCAGGAGGACGAGCAGTTCGGGAATTCCCGGCCCTCGAGCCGGAAGCCCTCGGTGCGTCCGAAGGGGCAGCGGCAGCAATAGGGATAGGGCAGGCGGACACCGAACTTCGCGAGTTGTCCGGCGAAGGGGTCGCGAAAAAACGGGAGCCCGCAAGACTCGAGCGCGCCAAGACCGAGGCCGTGGTATCCGCCCGTGAAGCTGATGACGCCGGGCTTTCCGCTGTGCAGCAGGGCCGTCTTCAGCGCGGCCTCGACGGCATCGGAGCCCGAGTTGCACAGGAACGTTTTCGCCGGTCCTTCTCCCCATCGTTCGAACGTGATCCGGCTGATCGCCTGGCAGAGCGCGGCCTTGAGAGGCGAAGGGTGGACATCGCCGAGCCCGTGGACGAGTTTCCCGGCCTGGGCGACCAGGGCGTCCGACGTGGCCCCATGCCCGAGGCCGCAGACCCCGAATCCGGATGTCATGTCCAGATACCGGTTGCCATCCGCATCCCAGACATTTCCCCCGGAGGCCCGTTCCCAAAAAACCGGAAAATCCGCGTTGAAAAATGTGACGTTCCGCGATTCGAAGCGGGCGAGTTTTTCCATCAGTGCCCGGGATTGCGGCCCGGGAATTTCGGCCAGAATTTCCGGAAGCATCGGGCGGATGTCAGGCGGCGGCGGACCTGCCGCCGGCGGCAAGAAGCCGGTTGTAGAGGACCAGATGGCGCTTTGCGGCAGCGGCCCAGGAGAAGTCCGCGGAGCGAGCGGCGTCGGCCAAACGCGCGAGATCCGGGGTCCTTGAGGCGCGTCCGATGGCATCCCTCAGGGCTCCGGTCGAATTTTTGTAAAAGACGAAGCCGTTCCCCTCGCCGGTGACCGGATCGAAGTCCCGCACGAATTGCCGGAGTCCGCCGCAATGCATCGCAACCGGGAGGACGCCATTCCTGAGCGCCAGCATCACCAGCTCGCCACCGGGCTCGACGGGTCCGGGAAGGATCAGGAATTCCGAAGCGGAGAGCGCCAGGTGGAAAAGCGGCGCGTCCATTTCGGGAAGGTTGGCGAAACGCCCGGCGTGGCGGCGCGCCGCGATCTCCAGGGCCTGGCGGTGAGCGGGCCCGACGGGTCCGAGCAGGACGACCCGCGCGTCCTCCGAAGGCAAAAGGTCCAGCGCTTCGAGCAGCATTCCGATCCCCGCGCCGTTCGTGGCGGAAGAATCGGCGAGGAAAATGCGTCCGCCCGGCAGAAGACCGGCGCGTTGGGCCAACTCGTCCTTCGCCTTCGCTTTTTCCCCGACCGGCAGCACCGGCCATGCGGATTCCCTGAGGCCGTCCGGGATGCCTTCGAGTTTGTCGCTGTGCTCGCGCAGCACGGATTCCAATCCGCATCCGAATTCCGGCGTCTGCATTTCCGCCACGTGGCGCCGGCCCGGAAGCACGACGGCATCCGCGAACAAAATCCCGGCCTTGAGGCAGTTCATGCTTCCATAAAATTCCAGTCCGCGCGCGGAAAAGTATTCCCCCGGGAGGTTCGTCAGACCGAAGTCGTAGCTCCAGAAATTTCCCTGGTATTCGAGGCTGTGGGGCGTGAGGACCGTCACCGCCGGCAGGCGTTGGTCCCTCGCAAAAACCGGGAGCAGGGCCGTCTGCCATCCATGCACATGCACGACATCCGGGCCCAGTTTTTTGGCCAGTTCGAGCGCGCATTTCGTGAAGAAGATGAAGCGCGCGGAGTTGTCCTGATAGTCCCTGTCGTCCGCGCCGTAGAGGCCGGAGCGGTCGAAAAATTCGTCGCGGGCCACGAAGAAGACCTGCACGCCCCCCGGGGCCATCGCCTCGAAAATTTCCGCGGGAAGTTTTGCCGGGCCGACCGGAACGGAGAACTTCATCTTCGTGCGTTTGGCCTTGGCCGACTTGTCCTCGCGGATGCGGCGGTAATACGGCAGGGCCACGGACACCTCGTGTCCCGCCTCGCGAAGGTGGGCCGCCAGCGCCAGCATTTCGTCGGCGAAATCGCCGGTCCTCGCAAATGGCGTCATCTCGCTCGCGGCCATCAATATCTTCATGCGCGCATTCTCCGATATCCGGCCCACCGGAGTCGAATGGAATTTGAGGGCGACCGATCCCGTCCGGGACCGGTCCGCCCCGCGCTCAGGCCCTGCCCGCGTTCCACCGGTCGATGAGCCTGTCAAAACGTTTCGAGCGGTTGGCGTAGAACGGGTATCTGGAGTTGTTTGTCGCGGGCTTGTAGCGCCAGTGCTTGTAGGACCAGAGCCAGCATTCCGGATGGTCATGGACGGCGGGTTCAAGGGCATTCCAGCACCGCTGGACGATGGACCGCGGGTCGGCATCGGGCGGACATTCGATCGGGGGGTGGTGAATGATGCGGTATTTTCCCGAAGGGCCGGGGCGGCACTCGACCGGGACGATGGCGGCACCGGTCCTCCGGGCGAGGGCCGCGTGGGTTTGGGTGACGCTGGCGAGCAGCCCGTCAAAGCATTCGATGAGGACGCTGCCTTCGCGGGGGTCGAGGTTCAGGTCGCAGAGCATGCCGAATTTTCCGCCGCCCCTGAGGTATTTCAGCATGCGGAGCATCGCGCGTTCCTGGGGGATGACCTGGTTGCCGGTGCTGGTGCGCAGGCGGTCGAAGACCGGACCGAGGAGCGGGTTCTTGAAGCGCTGGGCGATGACCGGACCCGGGGAGATCGAATAGGCTCCGGCGAGGGCGAGCCATTCGAAATTTCCGAAGTGGAAGCAGGCGTAGATCGCGGGTTTTTGCGGGTCCTTGCGCGCGTAATCCTTGTCCCAGCCTTCGAAAAGGACATGGCGGGCGAAGAATTTCTCGTCCATGTTCGGGGCCCAGAACAGCTCGAACATCGTGCGGGCGAAGGTGATGTAGGAGCGGCGGGCGATCTGCGATTTTTGAGGCGCGGAAAATTTCCCCGGGAACGCGGCCTCGATATTTTCCAGCGCCACCACATGGCCGCGCGGATCGAGCCAGTAAACGAGCGAGCCAAGAACGGTCGCGAGGGCCGGCAGGAAATGGAACGGAAGCCGCGCGACGAGCCAGGCCCCCGCCACGAGACCGGCAAATTCGATTTTCTCCCGAAGCGCGGACATGGTTTATTCGCGGTTGATGCGGGGAAACAAGGGAACGGGTTCCCCGAGGCGATGGTTGTCGGCCAACAGGCCCCATTCGCATTGGGAAAGGCTCACGGGACCCTCCCAGACCAGCTGGGCGCGAATGGCCGCGGCCGATTCCGGGATGATGGGAGTGATGAGGATCGAGACGATGCGCAGCGCCTCCGCCAGCGAGTAGAGGACCTCGTCGAGCTTTGCGGCGGCACCGGGGTCCTTCGCGAGTTTCCACGGGGCGGATTCCTCCACGTAGGCGTTGCAGCGGACGATGATCTCCCATGTGGACTCGATGGCGGCGTGAATTTCGAAGGCATCCATCCGGCGGGCGCAAGCCGCGCATTTTTCGGCGATGAACGGCGCGAGCGGGGAGTCCGACTTTTTCAAAATCCCGTTCCGGTAGCGTTTGGCCATGCTGAGCGTGCGGTTGAGCAAATTACCGAGGCTGTTGGCGAGGTCGGTGTTGTATCGCAGGATGAGGCGTTCCTCGCTGAAGTCCGAATCCCTCCCGGTGGCAATGTCGCCGAGCAGGTAAAAGCGCGTCGCCGCGACGCCGAATGTCTCCGCCAGCGCCGCGGGATCGATGATGTTCCCCTGGCTCTTGCTCATCTTGGAGCCGCCGATGTTCCACCATCCGTGGACGAGAAGCGTCGGGATGTCCTCGTCCGCAAACCCGCAGGCCCTGAGCATGATCGGCCAGTAAATCCCATGCGGCGGCACAAGGATGTCCTTCCCGATGACGTGCAGGGCGGGCCAGCGGGAACGGAAGAGGGAATTGCCCGCGCCGGGCGTGGGATCGTAACCCGCGAAGCTCACGTAGTTCGACAGCGCATCGAACCACACATACGTGACGAAATCTTTGTCGAACGGCAGCTCGATACCCCACTCGAGGCGGGATTTCGGGCGCGAGATGCACAGGTCGCCGGTCATCTTTTCCACGGCATTGCGAAGTTCCGCGACGCGGAAATCCGGGACGACAAACGGGTTCCCCGCCGCCGAGCGCGCGTCGATGAGATCGAGCAGCCACTGGCGGTGCGCGGCCAGCTTGAAGAAATAATTTTCCTCCTCGATGAGCACGACCTCGCCCCACTCCGGGCCGAATTCCCCGCCCGGTCCGCGCTCCTTGTCGGTCAGGAATTGTTCCTGCCGGACGCTGTAATATCCGGCCTGCTTGGCCTTGTAGAAATGGCCGGTGCCCCAAAGAAGCTGGAGCATGGCCTGCACGCAGCGCTTGTGGGAGGGCTCGACCGTCGCGGCCCAGCCATCGTAGCTGATGTCGAGCTTCTTCCAGAGGGCGAGGAACTTCGCCGTGATGCCCGCGACAAATTCGGACGGGGCGACGCCCTGCTTCTGCGCGGACTGCTGGACTTTTTGTCCGTGTTGATCGACGCCGGTGAGGAAAAACACATCGTTTCCCTTGAGGCGCTGGTAGCGGGCGATCGCGTCCGCCAGCACTTTTTCATAGGCATGGCCGATGTGCGGCGCGCCGTTCGTGTAGTCGATCGCGGTGGTGATGAAGAAATTCATGGATTCGGGCCGGCAGGCGGGATGGCATCCGGGTTGACCTTTCCTCCCCACGAAATGATTTTCGCCTTGGCCCCCGCAGCTTCCGCTTCGGGGATCTGGTTGTTCCGGACGTAGAAAAGCGAAAGGCTCGACCAGGCGAGCTGGTCGTTCGGGCGGAGGCGAACGGATTGCAGGCCGGCTTCGATGGCCTCGGGACAGCGCCCGGTCTTCATGAGCGCCATGCCCAGCGCGTGCCAGCCATCGAAGAATTCCGGCTCGATCCGGACGCATTCGCGAAATTTTTCGGCGGCGGCTCCGAGATCCCCGAGGGCGAGATCCCCGGTGGCCTCGTCAAAAAGCTCATGAACCTGCTGGTTCATCGACTCCGGGGATTTCCCGGGACGCTGATCTTGGCGTCCTCGCGGCAGACCCGCAGCCATTCCGCGAACAACAGGCTGCGCTTGTTGTCCAGCAGGCTTTGCCGGATTTCCTCCCGCTTTGCGGCCAGCTCCGTCTCGGCCAGCGGCCCGCGGGATTGCAGGTAAACGCAGATCCCGCCCCCCGGGGCGGTTTCAAAACCGGAGAGTTCGCCCTCCTTGAGCGAAAGGGTCGCGGAGACGGCGCGGCGCTGCTCGGGGGTGAGGGAATCTCCCATCGGGGCCACGCCGTTGAGGCTTTCGACTGTCAGGCCGGCTTCGCCCGCGGCCTCGGCGAATTTTTTGCCGGAGCCGAGCGCGGCGCGGAGGGCTTTGATTTTTTCTCCGGCGGTGGAATGCAGCGCCTGCTCCGCCTTGGTCTCGCGGAGGCGGGCTTCGATGGAAGGGGTGGCCTCGGCCAGCGTGAGCGGGCGGGCGGGATTCAACTCGGAAAGTTCCAAAACATAAAAGGCGTCGCCGGATTGGATGACATCGCTGGCTTTTCCGGCTGCCGGGAGAAGAAAAGCCGGGGGAGCGAGGGCCGCGAGGACTTCCTTCGGCGCGATCTTCGAGAGGATCTCCTGCATCTGCTTCGCGGTCTCCGCCTCGCTCTGCGTGGCGGACGAAAGGGTGCCCGCTCGGTCGAAAGCCGGCGTGCTCCGGACCGTCAGTCCCGACGAAGCGGCGGCCTGATCGAACGGCATGTTTGCGAGCGAGTCGGTGAATTTCGTGGCCCGGTCGGCGAGTTTTTGGAGTTCGTCGACCTTGGCGCGGCCCTCGAGTTGGGATCCCGGTGGCAGCTCGAATGCCACATAGCGCACCGCCCGGGTTTCCCTGGTGTTCAGGTTCGATTGGTTCCTTTCAAAATACCCCGCGATTTCCTCCGGGGCAACCCGGATATCCCTGGCCGCATCCGCCGTATCGAACCGGACAAATTCCGCCGTCACCGGCTGCAGGACCCGCGCGGTTTCGCGGATCTCTTTTTCCCCGACCGCGACGGGAGACGCGACGATCGACTCGATTTTTTCCAGACGCAGGGCGTCGCGCATGATCTCCTCGAGCTGACGTTCCGAAAACCCCCGCGGGGCCAGTTGGTCGCGGACGAACGCCGAGTATTTCAACGGGTCAAACTGGTTGTCGGTTTGAAAAACGGGGACCGCTTTGATCCGGTCGGCCACTTGCAGATCGGTCGGTTCGACCCCGAGCGCCCGCGCCTGATGTTGAAGGACGAGGAGGTTCCAGACAAATTCCGACATCGCGGAGGCCTGGTCCGCGCCGGTTCCGCCAAGCTTCGAGACCAGGTCGTATTGCCCGAGGGCGAGCGTGAGCTGGAAATTTTTGACCTGCCGGTCAATGGCGGCCTGCGGCAGCGCCTGCCCGTAGATTTTCGCGTTCCGGGTCTCGGCGAGTTCGTCGAGTTGGGACGTGTTGTACAGGAAAATGAAAGCGACGATGGTGAGGATGGCGACGACGAGCATCAGCCCGCGTTGGTTTTTGCGAAAAAGATTGATCATGAAATTTCCGGGAAACTGTTGATTTGCGGGGGAAAAGTGATTAAAGCGTTTGCACGATGAAAGCAAGCGTCTCCCCCGTGGCAGTGATTTTTGCGGGTTTGCTCCTGGTTTCCGGTTCCCAGATGTGCCGGGCCCAGGATCTTGTCGTGCAGAAAGACGGGCAGCGGCGCGAAGGCCAGATTCTCGGCCTGAAGTCGGATGTCATCCGCATCAAAATCGGTCCGGCGGAAACCGGAATCCCCATGACCAGCGTCGCTTCAGTGACCATGTCCCCGCCCAAAGCCTACACGGAGGCCCTGGACCTCTGGCAGAAAGGCGACACCGCAAAAACCCTTCCGGTGCTGGCCCCGCTGGTTGAAAAATTCAACGGGCTCCCGACAAAATGGGCCGAGCGGGCGAGTTCCCTTCTCGGCGAAGTCTATCTCGCCACATCGCAAATCGACAAGGCGGAGTCGGCATTCGCGGACTTTCAAAAGCGGTACCCGGATGCCGCCAGCAGCGCGGATGTGGGGCTCGCCCGGTTGGCCATCGCCAAGAAAGATTACGAGGGAGCCCGCGCGAAGCTGGTTCCGATCGTCGAGAAGGCCAAGGCCACGAAGTTTCCGGAATCCGGCACCAGCGCCGTCTATGGGCAGGCGCTTTACCTGCTCGGCCAGGTCCAGGAATCCTCGGCGGAGAATGCGGAAGCGCTTGAAAATTACCTTCTCGCTGTCACACTTTTTCACGAGGATCAAGCCGTGGTTGCAAAAGCCGCGGAACGCGCCAATGCCCTGAAAGAAAAAGACGTGATTGTCCCCTGATCTTTGCCCAATCTACCCATGCACCAAATGAAATCCACCCGTTGTTTGTCCCTCCTGTTACCCCTCCTGCTGCTTGCGCTCAGCAGTTCGCTGGCCCTTGCGCAAGGCGCGGTCGAGCACGAGAACATGAACATCCTCCAGACCATCCTTCACGGCGGTCCGCTCATCATCATGATCTGGATCGGCATTCTCGGCACCTCGATGACCATGCTGACGTTCATCATCCAGCTTTTCATCGTCATGCGGGACGAGCAACTGGCTCCCAGCGCCTTGGTGGAGTCGCTCCAGAGCACGATTCACGCGGGGAATTACCAGGAAGCCTGGGAAATCTGCCGCGCGAACAAGGCCTACATCGCACAGGTTCTCAAGGGCGCCCTCGAACGCCTCGGCCGCGGCAAGGAGGCCGTCGAAACGGCCCTGGTCGAGCACGGGATCCGCGAAGCCCAGATCCTCAAAACGAAGAACAGCTACCTCTCGGTCATCGGGGTCATCGCGCCGATGATCGGGCTGCTGGGAACGGTTATCGGGATGATGGGGGCTTTCGCCGTTCTCGGCGCTTCCGGCGTGGCGGATCCCCGCACGCTGGCACTCCGCATCGGCGAAGTGCTCATGGCGACGGCCAGCGGTCTCTTCATCGCCATTCCGGCCTTCATTTTTTATTATTATTTCCGTAACCGCGGGACCATCGTCCTGGTGAACGCCGACGACAAATTGAACCGTTTGATCGAGGACATCCCTTTCGAGGAACTGGCCGGGGTGCGCATCGGGGAGAATTTTGAAGCCGGAGCGGGGGCGCCCGGGGTTTCCCAGGGTTCCCGGAAGGTTTCGATGGCCCTCACCACGAACTGCCCGGTCTGCAACGGGGCGATTCAAGCCGGTCAAAACCCCTGCCCGCATTGCGGGGCCACTCTGGACTGGGCCTGATTCGCATGTCTGAAGCCGCCCACCAGCACGGGAAGAAAAAACGCAAGGCGGATCCGGAGATCGATCCGGAGTTCCAGATTGCGCCGATGATCGACATCCTGCTCGTGTTGCTGGTCTTCTTCATGTCGATCAGCACGACCGAGGTCCTGCAGGCAAACAAGGACGTCAGGCTCCCGGTGGCCAAGGAGGCCAAGCCGTCCAAGGACAACCCCGGACAGGTCATCATCAACATCACCTATACCCCGATCAACAGCGCCACTTCCATCGAGGTGGACCAAAGGGTTTACCACTCCCCGATGGAACTGGTGAGCATGCTCAAGAACAAGGTGGCGGTCAACCCGTTGGTCCGCGTCTTGATCCGGGCCGACAAGGAAGTGAAGTATGAATACTTGCGCCAGCTTCTCGAGGCCATCGGCGCCTCCGGAGTCGGCAACGTCACCTTTTCCGTCGTGGACAAGGAAGGCGGGAAACCCTCCTGATTGACCCGGATGCAAATGAAACTTAACTTGGGATAATATTATGGCAGGTGGCGGAGTATCAGAAGATGGGGATATCGGCTTTCAAATCGCGCCGATGGTGGATGTCGTGTTCGTCCTTTTGCTCTTTTTCATGTCCTGCGCCGGTTCGCAGATCATCGAGATGGAACTGAACATCAACCTGCCCAGCGGGAGGCCCCCGACTTCCTCCATCACAATTCCTTCAACTCCCATCATCATCGACATCTTCCCGGATGGAAAAGTGCAGAGCAGCGAGAAAGTCTTCGATTCGCCGACAAGCAAGGACCTGCCCGAACTCAAGGCCTGGTTGAAAGACACCATCGCGAAGTTTGGAGACAAGGATCCGGTGATCATCCGCCCCGATCCCCAGACCAGGCACGAGCGGATCATGGATGTTCTCAATGCCGCCTCCGCTTCCGGTGTGACCAAGCTTTCCTTCAGCTAAAGGGCCCCGGCCCCCCCAGCTTCCCGCCGATGCGTATTTTTTGGATCACAGCCGGCATTCTTCTGGCCGTGGCCGTCGCGGCCTTGGTGGGCGCTTCGCTCTGGATCGGCTCCTACGTGCGCGGCGATTCCTTTCGGACACTTGTCGCCGGGGCCACCGGGACGGCATTCGATGCGACGGCGGGAATCGAGCCTCTTCGCTGGACCGGCTCCTCCGTGTATTCCGGGTCCGCGATCCTGACAGGAAAATCCGGGTCCGCCCTCGGCAAGATGGAAGCCCGCGATCTCCGCGCGGAAGTGAATTGGCGGGCCGTCTTCTCCGGCGCGTGGCGGGTCGAGGAAATTTCCATTTCCCGGCTCGATGGAGAATGGATTCCCGCGACGAAAAAATCCCCTGTCGCCGAATCGTCCCACCATTCGAAATCCCCGGCGGGCATCGGTGCCCTCCTGCCGCATCGCTTCGAGCTCGGGCTCCTGAAAATCGCGGCGGCCAACCTGGCATTCGGCGGGGCGAAGATCGCGGATTCCGCGGTTTCCATCAAACCGGACGGTTCCGGATGGTTGTTTCAGGGAACCGGCGGGAAACTCCGGTTTCCGCGCCCGCCCGTGCTGTCCATCACCAGCTTTCGTGCCCGGGCGCAGGGCGGAGACTATTTCCTCACCGAGGGAAACCTGCGCCTTGGCGAGAATGGGAAAATCGTCGCTTCCGGAGAGTCATCCGGAGGCGGAAAACTCCAGATTTCCTGGGAAGGAGTCAAGGCGTCCGACGTGCTGACCGGCGAATGGCGGAAACGATTGGACGGCCTTCTTTCCGGCAACGCCCTCATCATGTTCCCCGACCGTGCGACCGGAGTCTTTCAACTCCAGGACGGCCGCCTCGAAAACATTTCCCTCCTCGCTACTGTTGCCGATTTTACGGGAAACCCCTCGTTTCGCCGGATGCCGCTGCAGGAAATCCGCGGGGATTTCACCTGCGAGAAGGGAATCCTTCAAATCAAAAATTTTGCCGCGGAATCCAAGGGGTTGCTGCGGATCGAGGGCTCGGCAACGCTTGGGCAGAGGGGGGAACTCGACGGACGTTTCCAGATCGGGGTGACGCCCCAGACCCTGCAATGGCTGCCAGGTTCCCGCGAACGGGTTTTTACCGACTCCAAAAACGGATACGTTTGGACGGATCTGGTGGTGGGCGGGACCATCGAGAATCCCACCGAGAACCTCTCGGCCCGGCTCGCGGCGGCGATGGGTGGCGCGGTGATCGACCAGGGGGCCGGCCTGATGAAGGACACCCCGGCAGCCGCCGTGGAGGGAGCAAAAGACATCCTCAATATCCTGCGACCGCTCATGCCTTGATCCTAAACTGAACTTCAAGGGATAAAAAAGAGGGAGAGGCTCATCACTACAGGGTTTGCGGGTATTTTGAACTTCCCGCTACTGGCTGCGGATTGGGGAGGGAGTCGAGGAGGTCGAGGATTTTCTTTTGAAGTGGGGTGGGTTCGCAGAGCGTTTGGTTTGAAGCCAACGGAAGCAGACAGAAAAATGGAAAAAGAAAAAGCTAGACAAAAGGGCATCGAAAAGCCGAACTACTGCGGTGAAAAAGAAAGCAGCACAAAAGGTCGGAGCCCATGCCGGGGTTGAGGGAAAATGGGAAGTGAAGGTGGCGCATTCGGCGCAGGACTGGCGACGGGCGAAGGAAGCCCTCGGGCGGGAGCACGGGTTGGGGGCCGGGAGCGAGGCAGGAGACCGGCTCTGCCAGCTGGTGATGGAGGAAGGGAAGCTTGCCGGGGTGTTGGTGTGGTGCGCGGGGGCGTGGCATTTGAAAGAACGCGATGAAGCGGTGGGGTGGGATGCGGTGAACCCACCGCCTACGCCCGCGCGCTCACGGCTTGGTTGCAGGCCAACGCAGGGGTGCTTCCCCGCAGTCTGGCCCTCGATGGCAAAAGCGTGGGAGACGGCCGCTGCGGCATGATCGTCACC
>Ga0172380_10001824_pt1 | contig 35832 bp, 33 predicted proteins | sample Leawe162metaG_FD_119747 | JGI IMG/M metagenome (GOLD analysis project Ga0172380, IMG submission 119747) | Leachate microbial communities from a municipal landfill in Southern Ontario, Canada - Leachate well 162 metaG | ecosystem: Engineered > Solid waste > Landfill > Unclassified | place...
AAATTAAGATGATCAAGAGAATGTCTTTCGGTTTTAGAAATATTCAAAATTACATTGCTAAAATATCACTCGCATTTCTGCCATTTCTGCTAATTAACCACCACACGTTTTGACAAAGAGCCAGAAATTTTAATATTTATAATACTTAAAAGAGCCCTGCGAAGTTTCGCGGGGCTCTTTGTGCTGTGGATCTTTTTCAATACAATTCATTGATGAGATGTTTGGCGTTTTCACGCGATTGATGCATGTAGAAGATCTTGTCTTTCAAGAGTGGATGCCAGTGTCGCATCACTTCTTCATGCTCAAGAAATTTCTCCACCAACACGTCCAGCGTTGTTTTTGCCAGTGCTCTTTCTTCTGGCGCGGTTTTTCCTTTCACAACGACACCGCCAACTGCTTTGTAGATCGCACAAATTTCTTTTAAAATTTTGATTTGCTTGTCCAGCTTTCGAACTTCTTTCTGGCACATCATTGAGATGGGCTTCAGCAGAAAGGAAAGTGGAGCATAGGCGTTTTCGTAGCCATAGGTCAGATTGTTGAAGCTTGAAATGGTCTCCCTGTCATTTTCAATAACATTCAAGACCTTCACAAAATCCTCTCCATCGGTCAAAAAAGGCTTGACTGCATAATCAGCAATTGTGTCCATGAAATCCTCCTCAGTTTTTTGTCTTACTTTGAATTTTCAGTATTGTTTTGTAATAATGCTTTTAAGAATATAGCAGGAAATTTTCTTCGAATGGTTCTGCCCATAAAAAATGAAACAAGCGCTGGGATCAGGTTGAGCGAGGAAAATGAATTGGCATCGATTTGCCCTATCATCGTGAAGCTAAAGAAGGCCGAGGTGACTGTCACTAATATTGCGATTGCTCCGAGAATCACGTGCTGTTTTTTGGGAAGTTGCGCCAGCCTGAGCGCTTCATAATAAGCGCTGGAAAGGGGAAAAACCATCAGTAAGAAAATACTGAAGATAAACTTCATGTCCAATGGGTTTGACATCGCTGTCCTCCTTTTCGTTCTTTAGAATTTAGTGTTGATGAGTGCGTTTGAGTTTTTGAATTCATCAATGATCGCTTTTTGCAGACTTCTTTTTGTGGCAACTAGATGCAGCATTCTTGTGATGTTGTCAGATGTTATCTTGAGCAGTGGCGCGACCAATTCGCAGTTTTTATTTGTCTGCATTTCATTGGCAATGGCGTTTGAAATTTCAATAATCTGTTCAAGAATTTTAACCTCAAAGATGTACTCTGCAAACCTTATTTTCTCCTGCTTTTCTTTGGCAGTTAACAGATCCCTGTTGGCATCTCCAAGAATTTGGCTGCATATTTTGGCAACTTTCCTCATTGAATCGATTATTACAGGCATTAGACTTTCATTCATGGTATGGTCTCCTTGTATTTTTAATGTGCTGTGGTGATTTTTCTCTGGATGATGTATTTAAGCTTAAAATGAAGAAAATGTCAATAGGAACATGATTTGATCATATTTTTTCATATTGCTGATAAATCTGGTATAATGTAAGCAATTAAAAAAACACCCTAGTTAAATATTATGGATTACCATAATTTAACAGGGCAAGAAATTATGAACCGTAAAAAACTCGAAGTGTCTCTGGGTCTTTTGACAATGTTGGTTGCTTTTTTCGCTTGGCTTTCAGTGCGAACTGCCGTTATTGTGCCTGATTCGAGCACCTGGGTTGTTCCGATGATTTTGTTTTCGGCGTATCTTATTTTGATTTGTCTTGATGTTATTGTTTTTAAAAACATATTGTTGCTTGAGCTTTTTCTGCTTGGTTCGTTGGCACTCAGTTTGATTTTCGCTTTCTACTGGTTGCAGTTGTTGGCGATTTTGCTCAGTGGGTATTTTTTGTTCCTGGCCTCAAGAAGAATCAGGGAAGACGTAGAACTGAGTGTTAAGATTGTTCCTTGGAAATCCTTGCATGCCGGAAAATCTTACCTTGTTTTCGCGATGGCCTTAGCGATTTGCATGCAATATTTTCTGACAATTAAAAGTTTTGATGGCGAGAAAAAAGTCCCACATTTTGACACCAGTTTTATTGTTAAAAAAATTGCAATTCCATTTTTATCGAACGTTAATCCTCAATTCAAAGCGCTAAAAGATGAAACATTGACAGTGGATCAATATATATTGCAAATGCAAAATTCCAGTCAGGATGACAACGCTTTTATTTTGGAAGAAGAAATGTTCAATGCGCAACTTCCAGCAAATTTGACTCAAGCTCAAAAAGAGCTTATTAAAAGTCAGGCAAGAGAGAATTTTTCCAATACGCAATCACAAATCATGAAAAAAAATCAGGAATTGATTTTAAAAGTTGGCAGGAAACAACTTTCAGATACTCTAGGGATTGAAGTTAATGGTGATGAGAAAATTTCGGAACTTCTAATCGGGCCGATTAGCGCCAAGATGAGCGATTATTTCAATCCAAATGTCATTGGAGAACAAAAATACTCAGCCTTTTCCATGATTCTTGCTATTGTGTTGTTTTTGATAATTTGGCCTGTAGGTTTGGTGCTTTGTATGCCAGTGTTTTTGTTTGCAAAATTTATCTTTGCCATGTTGCGCCGTTTGAATATGGTGAAGGTAGTAATGATTTCAGTCATGAAAGAAGAGATGGAATAAGAATTCTATCAATATTAGAAAAATTAGCACTCCCGATTGGGGATTGCTAATTTTTTTATTTGGTTGTATTATATATGGGTAACAAATGAGGGTAATCCCAGCACCAAATTCCAAATATAGTTATATGTATTTTGGAAATTGCTGCGTGGAATCGCCTTCGGCTCGGCATGAAATAAGGCAGAGTTTTATTTAAGAATTGGTGCGGGATGCTCATTTTTGTGACTTCTCGTTCCTCGAAGACAAAAATGGCAGATTATTACAATATATTAGGTGTTGATAAAGGAGCTTCTGACGATGAAATCAAGAAGGCTTATCGCAAGTTGGCGCACAAGCACCATCCGGACAAGCAGGGTGGAGACGCAGATAAATTCAAGGAAATAAATGCGGCCTATCAAGTGCTTTCTGACAAATCCAAGCGTGCTCAATATGATCAATTCGGCTCAGACTTTGAACAACGAGGTGGGGCAGGATTTGGCGGCGGCGGTTTTGGTTTTGATGGTTTTTCCGCCCGAAACGGATCCGCCTCGGGCGGAGACTTTGGTGAGGGATTTGAAGATATTTTTTCCAATATTTTTGGCGGTGGAGGTGGAGGAGGAAGAAGTCGAGACATGCGTAAGGCTGGCAATGATATTCAGGTTGACGTGGAACTGACTTTTGAAGAAATGGTTAGTGGCGCTCATCGTGACATTGAATTGTATCAGCGCATCTTGTGCGATGTGTGTAAGGGCAGTGGCGGCGAGCCTGGAGCTCGAGAAGAAACCTGCTCAACTTGCAAAGGCTCTGGGCAAGTGCACAAAACAGTGAGCAGTTTTTTCGGATCCTTTTCACAAGCCTATGTTTGTCCGACTTGTCAGGGAATGGGAAAAACTTTTTCACAAAAATGTCACGTTTGTCACGGTGAAGGTCGGGTCAAGCAGCAGCGCAAAGTTCCCGTGGATATCCCTGCTGGAATTTCAGATGGACAAACTGTTTCCATGCAAGGACAAGGCGAGGCTGGTGAGCGTGGCGCACAATCTGGAGATCTGTACATCATCGTGCATGTGAAAAGTCACTCCAAATTCACCCGCGAAGGAAACAACTTGCTTTCGACTGAACATGTTTCATTTTCGCAAGCAGCTTTGGGTGATAAGATAAATATTGAAACTATTGATGAGACTGTGAAAATGAAAATTCCTGCCGGAACTCAATCGGGCGAACTGTTTCGCATCAAGGGCAAAGGCGTGCCAAGCCTTGGTCGATCAAATCGAGGCGATCATCTGGTGAAAATCATCGTGGATGTGCCAAAAAATCTTTCTCGTGAGCAAAGAAAAATTTTGGAAGAAATACAAAAAGCTGGACTTTGAACAAAACACAAAATTTCCTGAAAAATCAAAAAATATCCCCGTCTAGGCGGGGATATTTTTTTGCTTTTGGATGATAAAAGAGGTATAATTGTAGGAGAAAGCAATAAAAATAAAGAATAAATTTTTAAAAAATATTCTCTTGACTGAGTAAGCCTTTATTTTCTCTAAAATTTTCCTATGATTGTGTTGATTGAGTGAAAATTTTAGTTAGAAAACAAAGAGCGGCGAGAAATATTTTTTCAAAAATTTGATTCTTTATTGTTATTTTAATAATGGACAATTAATTATAAAAATAAATTATGTTGGAAAATATTTTTGCGCCAAAGTCTATTGCGATCGTGGGCGCTTCAAATAAAAAAGGTAAGGTGGGGGCTGTGATTACGGAGAATATTTTGAAACTTGGCTACAAAGGCAAGGTTTATCTGGTGAACCCTTCTTATAAGATCTTGAAGCTCAAGAGGTGTTATCCGTCAATGACTGCCATCAAAAAAGAGGTGGACGTGGCTATCATTTCCGTGCCGGCCAAATTCGTGCTGGATGTGGTGAAGGAAAGCGCGGGCAAAGTGAAAAATTTTGTGATTGTTTCTGCTGGATTTTCTGAAACTGGAGCAGAAGGACTGGAAAGAGAAAAGGAATTGATGAAGTTGGCGAAAAAACATGATTTGAATATTTTGGGGCCAAATTGTCTCGGGTTTATTATTCCAAGTCTCAAACTCAACGCTTCTTTTGCTGGTGGAATGCCAAAGGCTGGCAATATTGCTTTTGTTTCGCAGTCAGGTGCCTTGGCGGTGGCATTTATGGACAAGGCCACGCAGGAAAACATTAGTTTTTCCAGTGTCATTTCCGTTGGCAATAAAATGCAGTTGGCAGAATCTGAGTTGTTGGAATATTTGGCGCATGACAAGGAGACTAAGGTGATTGGAATGTATTTAGAAGGGATTAAAGATGGAAAAAAGTTTATTGAAATGGCACAAAAGGTTTCCAAAATAAAACCAATCGTTATTTTGAAAGCCGGCAAAACTGAGAAAGCCCAAAAAGCCATTTCTTCTCACACGGGGGCTTTGGCTGGAAGCGATGACATTATGGATATTGCTTTTGAAAAAGCTGGCATAATTCGTGCAAATGATCTGGAAGAATTTTTTGATCTGCTCACATTGATTTCTTTTACAAATGCTCCAAAAAATTCGAAAGTGGCCGTGATCACCAACGCTGGAGGAGCAGGCGTGCTGACTACGGACGCTTTTAAGGGCAAGGAAATTGAACTGATTGATTTTGCCAAGAAAGTTAAAGAAGAAATCAGACTCACTTTGCCAGCAGAGGCCTCAGTGGAAAACCCAATTGATTTGTTGGGGGATGCGCAGCAAGACAGGTATCAAAGCGTTTTTGAAATTTTGAACAACAAGAATATCGGCAGCATCATTTCAGTGCTCACGCCACAAGAGCAAACACCAGTTGAAAAAATTACTGAGGTCATCATCAAAAATAAAAAAGAAAGTTCTTCCTCATTGTTGACGATTTTTATCGGAGGGCAACGTACGAATAAATCAGTTGCCGAGCTCAAGAAAAATTTTATTCCAAATTTTTCCAATCCGGACAGCGCTATCAGGGCCTTGGATAAATATTACAGATGGAGTGTTTTCAAAAAAACAAAAGAGCAAATTCAAAAAACAGTTTCCAATGTTGCGCGCAAAAAAGACACTGCCAAAATAATCACCAAAGCTGTGAGTGAAAAAAGAACAGCCCTGTTTTTTTCTGAGGCAGCTGAGGTGATGAAAAAATATGGCATAACTCCGGTGGACTGCCTTGAACTTTTGCCAAACTCAGAAATTCCTGAAGCTGGCAAATATCCAGTGGTACTGAAGGTTGACAGTGACAAGGTTCTGCATAAATCAGACAAGCAGGCTTTGATTTTGAACATCAAAAGTTTTGATGAATTGAAAAGGGCGGTGGAAAAATTGAGAGTTGATTTTCCTGCTGAACGCTTGATTGTGCAGCCGATGCAGGACAAACATGTTGAAATTATCTTGGGAGTCAAAAGGGATGAAATTTTTGGGCCAGTGATTGTCTATGGTTTGGGCGGAATCTATACTGAAATTTTCAAGATGGTCAATTTCATGATTCCTCCGATGTCAGATATTGACATCAAGCAGCAGCTTTTGAAAAGCAAGATAAAATTTTTGTTTGAGGGTGCACGTGGTCAAAAGGCTTGTGATGTTGATGAATTTGTTTCCATCATTCAAGGCATAATGCAATTTGCACTTGAAAATGAGAAGGTGCGCGAGTTTGATATTAATCCTCTTTTTCTATATAATGACGGGAGAACTGCTTCGGCTGTTGATATTAAAATAATTCTTTAAGCAAAAATTGATCCTAAAAGCATATGGAAAATAAAAAAATAAAAATTCTTATCATTGATGACGACAGGGATATTAGGGAAATGTATGCGGAAGTTTTCCAGCATAGTAATTTCGAAGTTTTGGAGGCGGTGGATGGTTTGCAAGGTTTGGACATCGCAATACAAGAAATGCCGGACGTTATTTTCACGGGAATTGTGATGCCTCGTATGGATGGATTTTCCATGATGGAATCGTTGCAAAAAACAGTTGTGACTGCGGTTATTCCGGTTGTCATCTCTTCTCATATGGGCAGAGAGGAAGACAGACTCAAAGCAGAAGCCTTGGGAGCAAGAGACTTTATTATCAGCGGAACAACTCGTCCGATTGATGTGGTGGCGCGTATTAATGCTTTATTTTTGACCACGGGAGAAACATACAAATTGGAATTCAATCCCAATGGGCTGGATGCGCAAAAAATAGCCCAAGATTTGAATCTTCCAGCCAGCTTTCTTTGCTTAAATTGCAATGAAAAAATGGTTCTCAATATGACATTGGCGAATCCAAAGGAGCACACCTTTGAAGCAAAATTTGTTTGTTCAAAATGCGGCGCAGATGCAAGGTAAATAGTTCACTAAACACTAGATTTGAATATTATGGCAAAATGGACGCTCAAGGAATTGCAGGAAATTCCCTCAACTTTCTCGCTTGCACTGAATTCCAAAGTTTGCCAACTTTTGTTTTCAAGGGGGCTGACAACTGAAAAAGAAATTTCTGAGTTTATCACTCCGAACTATCAAACTGACTCACTAAGTCCGTTTGCTTTTCGTGATATGGAAAAAGTTGTTGAAAGGATCAAAACTGCTCGCGACAACAAGGAGCAAGTTGTCATTTTTGGTGATTATGATGCGGACGGAATCACTTCCTCAGCTATCTTGAAGGAAACTTTTGATTGTCTGGGTGTCGAATCATTTGTTTATATCCCGAACAAACACAAGGAAGGTTATGGGATTAACAGCGATGCGATAGCCATGTTCAAGGAAAAAAATGCGAGTCTTATTATTACTGTAGACTGCGGAATCACTAGTATCTCAGAAGTTGAAAAAGCCAATTCATTCGGGATGGATGTTATCATCACTGATCATCATCATGTTCCCGAAAATTTGCCAAATGCTTACGCTATTATTAATCCTCATCAAGATGGATGCGGCTATCCCTTTGCTGATTTGGCTGGCGTCGGAGTGGCTTTCAAGGTCGTGCAGGCAATCTTTGAAAAACTTATGCCAGAAAAAATTCAACTTTCAAAATGGATGTTGGATCTGGTGGCCATTGGAACAATTGCTGATTGCGTGCCCCTGGTTGGCGAGAACAGACTTTTTGTGAAATATGGCTTGGTTGTTCTTTCCAAGACGCGGCGCGTGGGCCTGTTGGAATTGTTCACGGTTGGTCGCATCGACATCAATGAAAACGAAATTCCCGACACTAAAAAAGTTTCTTTCTATATCGCGCCACGCATCAATGCAGCGGGCAGAATCAATCATGCCAGTTTAGCTTACAATTTGGTGGTTGAGAAAGATGTGATCAAGGCGCGCGATTTTGCTTTGGAACTTGAAGCGAACAACGCGGAAAGACAAAAAATTACTGAAAAGATTGTGGATGAAGTGAAGGTGTTGGCTGAAAATTCTTTCAAAGACAAGAAATTTATTTTTGCGATCAGTGAGCATTTTTCCATCGGGGTTGTCGGATTGGTGGCTGGAAAAATTGCACAAAAATACAACAAGCCGGTGGCTATTTTTCAAAAAAGTGAGCAGGTCAGCAAAGGATCGTTCCGTAGTATTCCACAGATAAATATCATTGAGACAATTGGGCAGTGCAGTGAATTATTGGTCAAATATGGCGGACATTCTCAAGCGGCTGGCGTGTCGGTTGCCAATGAGAATTTGGAAAAGTTTTATGAGAAAATGGATTCACTGATAAGCGGGCAACTTGAAGGAATTGAGCTGGTTGAAGAATTCAAAATAGATGGGGAAATTCAGACAGGCGAGATTGATTTCGATTTGGTGGAAGATTTGGAAAAACTCAAACCATTCGGACAGGGAAATGATGAGCCAATTTTTGTGATTCGCGATTTGATTGTCAGGGAAAAGCGGGACATTGGAACAGGAAATAAACATATAAAATTATTCCTGTCTCCGTCGGATGGCTCACCTAAAATTTTTGAAGCCATCAGTTTTAATGGCTATGAAAAATATCGCAATGTTTTGCAAAATGACCATATTGATATCGCTTGCAACATTCAAAAAGATGAGTGGAATGGAAACAAAAAAATTCAATTAACCATTGTAGACGTAAAAGTGATATGAAAATAGCTTTCGTTCATGATTATTTGGTGCAATATGGTGGAGCAGAGCGCGTGCTGGAATGTCTCACTGAGCTTTATCCGCAGGCTTCCATTTATACGATTTTGCATAACAAAGAAGCGATGCACGGCGTGTTTGAGGACAAGCGCATTTATACTTCTTATCTGCAGAAATTTCCCTTTGCCAGAAAGTGGCATCGAATCTTTCCGCTGCTGATGCCTCCCGCCATCGAACAATTCGATTTCTCGGCTTATGATGTGGTGGTGTCTGATTCTTCCAGTTATGCCAAAGGAATCATCACGCGCCCCGAGACGCTCCATATCTGCTATATGCACACCCCAATGCGTTACGCTTGGGATGATTGTCAAAAATACACACGTGATTTTTATTTTCCACGCCTAATCAAGAGGCTTATTCCATTTGCGATGAATTATATCCGCCTTTGGGACAAGGTCAGTGCTGATCGCGTGGATATTTTTGTGGCCAATTCCAATTTTGTGGCGCGTCGTATCAGAAAATATTATCGCAAGGATTCCACCGTCATTCATCCTCCGGTTGATACGGAAAATTTTGCTGTCAGAAAATCACAAACAAATGAAAAGTATTTCTTGATGGTGGGGAGGTTGATCGCTTACAAGAGGCACAGCATCACTATCAAGGCTTTCAATGAAATGAAATTGCCGCTCAAAATAATTGGGCGCGGGCCGGAACTTGCGCGCCTGCAAAAAATTGCCGGCCCAACCGTTGAATTTTTGGGTCGCGTGGAAGATGAGCAGCTCAAAAAATATTATGCTGATTGTCAGGCTGTCATTTTTCCCCAAGAAGAAGATTTTGGAATTGTTGCCATCGAAGCTCTTTCTTGCGGCAAACCGCTGATTGCTTTTCGAGGAGGGGATATCCCTGAGCATATGGAAGAAAACAAGATGGGTGTGTTTTTTGACGAGCAAACTCCTGAGCAAGTCATCGATGCAGTGCAAAGATTTGAAAAATTATCATTCGACAGCGAATATATTCGCTCCAAGGTTTTGAAATTTGATCGCAAAATCTTCAAAGAAAAAATGAAAGCGTTCATTGAGAACGCAGTCACTGAACACAATTGCAGGAGTTAGGTTGTAGGAATTAGGAAATTAGGCAATAAAAAAACAGGATGCAGTCAAAAGCGTTTTCGCTTTAACCACACCCTGTTGAACCTTACCACTCAATACATGTAATCCACATCAGAAAATGAAATTATTCTTGTCCATCCGCCGCCCTGTTCATCGGAATCGCTTTTGATGCCAAAGCGGTCAGTGGATTCAATCGGAACGAATTCCGGATTTCTGTGCACTTCACCGCACCTGAGTTTGATGATTGATACTTTGACATTTCCGAAAAGCGCCATACCCACCACAAGCTTCATCAATTTTCTGTCCATGTTTACCTCCTTGGCGTTTTGCCAGTTTTTTTAGCCTTAATAAGGCTTTTTTATATTCACTTGGGAAATCAACCACGATAGTCTATTATACTCCTTTTTCACCAAAAAGTCAATACTCTCAGGACTAACTTTATGTATTGCGAAAATGTTATTAGAATATAAAGTTACTCCTGAGTCAATATTGGCCGATGCCGCAGAATAGAGTATGCTTAAATAACGTCTTGAATTAGGTTTTCCCTAATTCCTAATTCCTAATTCCTAATTCCTGTCATGAAAATTGGAATTGACATCAGATGCCTCTCTGACGGCAAAAGAACTGGCGTTGAGGAGTATACAATCAATCTTCTCGAGAATCTTTTTGAGTTGGACAAGAAAAATCAGTACATTCTTTTTGCAAATTCATATCATGACTCGCATTTTGATGCAAGAATCTTTTCGCATTTCAAAAATGTTAGCGTGCGGCGTTTCCATTTCCCAAACAAACTTTTGAATTTTTGTTTTTGGTATCTGCGCTGGCCATTGGTTGACCACATGTTGGGTGGAGTGGATATTTTTTTCATGCCGAACATTAACTTCATCGCGCTTTCCAAGAAAACGAAATTGGTACTAACTGTGCACGACCTGTCGTATGAGATTTTTCCAGAAACGTTCTCTTTCAAGCGCAGAGCTTGGCATCATTTCATCAATCCGCGCAGCCTTTGCAAGCGAGCTGATCAAATCATTGCAGTCTCTGATTCTTCGCGCGCTGACATCATTTCGCGCTATGGAATTGCTCCACAAAAAATTCAGCGTATTTATAATGGAGTGCCTGATGAGATGGAGCAGTTGGATCGCAACGACCCAAAACTTATTGAAGTGAAAGAAAAATATCATCTGCCTTTCAACTTCATTTTCTATTTGGGAACAATTGAACCTAGAAAGAACATTCCTGCCATAGTGAAAGCCTATGACCAGCTGCGCAGTTTGAAAAATCCGCAACTGGATAAATACAAATTAGTGATCGCGGGCGGCAAGGGTTGGAAAATAGAGAATATTTTGGATGACATGCGCAAAGCCAGATTTACCAACGACATCATCTTTACTAGTTGCATTACCAATGAAGACAAGGCTGCCGTCTACACCTTGGCGTCACTTTTCGTGTACCCATCTTTTTTTGAGGGCTTTGGTATTCCAGTGCTGGAAGCGATGCGCTGTGGCGTGCCGGTTGTCACTTCCAATTGCAGTTCATTGCCGGAAGTTGTCGATCAGGGCGCAATCATGATTGATCCTGACAAACCTGAAGAATTGTATTTGGCCATGAAGGAAATTTTGCTGAATCGGGAATTTCACAGCCAACTTTCGCAGCAGGGTCTTCGCCAGGCTGTCAGATTCAATTGGAGAACTTCAGCTCGTGAAGCGTTGGAACTTTTTGAAAAGATGAAGCGTTAGATAAAAAATGTGGTATAATAATATCAACATTGGTAGTGATAGAATATTAGAATCCTTGATTTGAATCCATATATCCATTTATGGATTTAGGATTAAAAATGGTAAAAATAAAATAAAATAAAAAATGTTATGGCGAAGGTGAAGCCACATAATGTTGATCCTAAAGAAAAATTTCAAGCAATAGACAGCTTGTTTGATGTGATTTCAAAATTGAAAACTAAGCAGGAAATCGTGGATTTTTTTCTGGGATTATTCACACAAAGTGAGTCGTTGATGATGGCACGCAGAATTCAAATCGCAAGGATGCTTTTAGATGACAAGAGTTATGATAAAATAAAAAAGAAATTAAGGGTCAGTAGTCAAACAATTCATGCCACTGACAAATGGCTGCATAGGGGAGATGAAAAATATACTGCTTGGCTCAAGAACAGGGTCTCAGAAATTGAGAATAAGAGGAAGTCGAAAAATAATTTAACGTATGAGGGCTTATTAGACAAATATAATCATCACAGATTTATTAAAAATCTTTTTAACTAAAAATAGCAAATGAATCCATGTATCCATTTATGGATTTAAGCCTGATTAGTTATAAGGATATTTAAAATTATGTTTAAGAATAAAGTTGTTATTGTCACAGGCGCATCAAGCGGTATAGGAGCTGAAACCGCTTTGGCATTTGCAAGAAAAGGGGCAAATGTTGTTATCACATATAAGGAAAATAAAACTGGTGCTGATGAGATTTCTGAAAAAATATTGGCGCTTGGATCGAAAACTTTAGTTTTGCAGGCCGATCTTATGCTTGAAAGTGATGCTAAAAATGTGGTTGAAAAAACAAAACAAGAATTTGGGAAACTTGATATATTGGTAAATAATGCAGGAAGATATATTGATGGCGACGAATGGAATGGAAACGCTGATATCTGGACAAAAAGCTTGCAGCAGAATCTTGTCAGTGTGATGAGCATGTCAAAGTATGTGATTGAAATTTTTCAGCAGCAAAAGTCTGGAGTGATTGTGAATATTTCATCAAGATATTGTGCAGATGGGCAATATGATGCACTGGCATATGCTGCTGCAAAAGCTGGCGTGGTAAACATAACTCAAGCATATGCAAAATTGCTCGCACCATTTGGAAGAGCCAACACTGTTTCCCCTGGCGCCGTTAATACTGGTTATTGGCTGAGAGCACCAAAAGAAGAGTTGGAAAAAAATTTGGCCAACATCCCATCTGGGAAACTGGTTGAGCCTGAAGAAGTTGCTGAAAAAGTTCTATTTTTGGCTTCCGATGAATCTTCAGATATAAATGGGCAAAATATTTTTTTGGATGGTAGCATGATTTAGAGTAAAAACCTTGTAATTAATGAAATATAAAAAAATATGTTTAGTGCAATTGTCGTCATCTTCGGTTTGATTGTTTTTGAAGTCATCAGCAGTATTGATAATGCCATTGTTAATGCGCATGTACTCAAAACTTTGCCGGAAAAACAAAGAAAATTCTTCCTGTTTTGGGGAATTCTGATTGCGGTTTTTTTGGTGCGAGGATTGCTGCCGTTTTTGATTGTCTGGTTGGTGAACCCAGCTCTTTCTTTGGTGGAAGTTTTTCATTTCGCTTTTTCGGGCGATGCCAGCATTATGGAATATGTTGAGAAATCCAAACCCCTGCTTCTTTTGGGTGGCGGCGTGTATCTGTATTTTGTCGCACTGTCTTGGCTTTTCTTGGAAGAAAAGGAATATGCATTTTTAGTGGAAAAATTCATTCACAAAAGAAGCGCTTGGTTTTATGCGATTGCCTCAATTTCGTTGACGCTCATAATTTATGTTTCGCTCAAAGTCAATCCGCTGTTGGCCCTTTCAGCCACGATTGGTTCCACCGCTTTTTTCATCACGGAAGGCTTCAAAAAAAATGCCGAAGAAAAAGAAAAGGAAATGATGAGCGGAAAAAGTCATATGAGCGCTTGGAGCAAAGTTTTGTATCTGGAAGTTTTGGATGCTTCATTTTCAATTGACGGAGTGATTGGCGCTTTCGCCTTCACCATTTGGGTGCCGCTGATTTTGATTGGAAATGGAATTGGGGCTATTGTGGTCAGGGAGTTTACCATTCGCGGGATGGGGCTTATTACTAAATTTGCGTATCTGAAAAATGGCGCGATGTATTCCATCGGATTGCTGGGGGCGATCATGGTTTTGGAATCATTTGGAAAGCATTATCCATTTTGGTTTGCACCTCTCAACACCTGTCTTTTGCTCGGAATATTCCTGTATCTGTCTTATCGCGAGTTGCAATTAGCAAAAGCATAGGGTAATATTGATATATATTATTGGTTGTTTAAAAAAATGAAGAAAGGGGAAAACAATGAAACATAACAGTCGGTTGGCTAATGTTCGTTTTCATGCCGCGAAGGGAAACAGAAAAATTTCAAAAAAACAAGCTGTGGAAAAGGGTGGCTGGGGAAAGCAAATTGTCTTTTTGGATAGACACAGTATTGTGATGGCAAGTACTTTTGCTCATCGGCGGCAACTTTTCTTTTTCTATTGATTATTTGAGATAAAGTCTCATGGGCAGTCCATTTCGGACTGCTTTTTTTATTGCCAAAAAAATGGTAAAATTAAAATACTTGTCACTAAGTCACTGGGTCACTATGGCCACCTTTTTGAATTTAGTGACTAGTGACTGGTGACCTAGTGACAAGTAACTATTACGAATAAATTTGAAAATATAATAAAATCGTAAACACGAAAGAAGATATAAATTATTATGCTTATTGGAATTGATGCGCGCTTCTATGGCCTTTTGGGGAAGGGACTGGGGCGCTATACGCAAAAATTGATTGAGCATCTTGAGACGGTTGATATGGAAAATCAATACGTGGTTTTTTTGCGCAAGGAAAATTTTGACGAATATCATCCGTATAATAAAAATTTCACCAAGGTGCTGGCTGACTACCGCTGGTATTCTTTTTCTGAGCAACTTTTTTTTCCAAGACTTCTTAATAAATATAATTTCGACTTGGTGCATTTCCCTCATTTCAATGTGCCGCTTTTGTATCGAAAAAAATTCGTGCTCACAATCCATGATTTGATCTTGATTCACTTTCCGACACTGCGAAGCACAAAATTGAATCCACTTTGGTATTGGATGAAATATGCCGCTTACAAATGGAACATTGGCAGCGCCATTTCGCGCGCAAAAAGCATTATTGCGGTTTCCGAGTTCACCAGAAATGACATTATCAGCCAGTATCCGGAAGCTCGCGAAAAAATAACTGTGACTTATGAAGCGTGCGACGATCTGTGCAGAATTTCCGTCACTCCACCACATCATATTCTGGAAAAATATGGTATAATTAAGCCGTACTTACTTTACGTCGGTAACGCGTATCCGCATAAAAATTTGGAAAGGCTCATTGATGCTTTCGAACTTGTTTCGAGTGCATTTCCTGACATGCAATTGGCGTTGGTCGGCAAGGAAGATTTTTTTTATGCGCGGCTAAAAAAATATGCGTTGAGAAAGAATATTACCGGAGTGCATTTTCTGGGATTTGTGCCTGATCAGGATTTGGACGTGTTGTATCGCTTTGCTGAGGCGTATGTGTTTCCATCACTGTATGAAGGTTTCGGATTGCCCCCACTTGAGGCCATGGCTAAGGGCGCCGTGGTGGTGTCATCCGATCACCTGTGCATGCAGGAGATTCTGGGAGGCGCTGCATATTATGCTAATGCAAAAAGCTCCAAGAATTTTTCAAATGCCATTATGAAAGTTTTGAGTGATAAGATTCTACGCTTAAATTTGATAGAAAAGGGATATCAACAGATAAAAAAGTATAGTTGGGAGAAAATGGCGATTGAGACATTGGAAATTTACAAAAAAGTTTAAGAAAAAAAGAAAAACACTTGGAAAAAAACAGAATCATTCCGCAGATGTTTGATGTCAAACCAGTTGATGAGACTGGAGATTTGGATTGGCAGAAAATTCAATCAATCGGCGGATATTCGCAGTGCACCGGCGATGATTCGCAAGGCAGGATATTTGATGGACAAGCAGCAGTTGAGAATTCAAAAGAGCAGCCTTTGCAATACGAACAGCTGCAGGCAAACACCTATATTTTGGGTCAGCCGATTGATAGTAGGGAGGCTCCCATCCTGCATGAAAGTGATTATGTGCAGGAAACTGCCGTCGACGTTTTATTGAGTCAGGTTGAACTTGAGAAACAAGAGCGCACGCAGCAGCAGGCTCTGTGGCTGGAAAAGGAAATGGAGGCCGAAGCAAGAGCACAAAAACTGCAAGAGGAAATAGCTAAGAAAGTTGAGAAAATCAAGCAGAAAGAATCTGCAAAAAAGAGATGGTTTGGAAACGGAAATACTGCTGATTATTTTTCTTGGCACGATCTTTTGTTTCCAAAGAAGCTTTCATTCCAATTCGATTTCAATCAATCGCTGCGGGGTTTTGCCTTGGTGGCTTTGTTTGTCGCTCTCTCTGTTGGCAGCGTGGCCTATGCCAGCAAAGGACTTGGGCTCAAGGGAAAAGTGCTGGGCGCAAGCACGGACGGTTTGGCAAATTTAAATTCAGCAGTTAATGATATTGCACATCAGAATTTTGAAGGTGGAGCTGCGCAATTTGCTGATGCTTACGAAAATTTTTCACAAGGTAGTGAACAGCTTGATAGTATGGGCGGCATTCTTCTGGAGGCCACGCGTTTCATCCCTTTTGCTTCAAAGGTTTCCTCTGGAAAAAATGCCTTGGAAGCCGGGAGACATTTTTCTGCTGCCGGCAAATCATTCAACGAAGTTGCAAAGGTTGCTGCTGGGATTAAAAATCCAATCGACATGTCTCAGAAAATGGATGTGTCCCTGCTGGATGTCTTTAGGATTGCACAGGTGAGCATTGGCGATGCAAAAAAAGAACTTGATTTGGCTCAGGAAAATATGGATCGCATTTTAATTGATGACCTGCCTGAAGATAAGCGCGACAAATTTTTGCTGGTGAAAAATCCGCTGCCAGATTTGCGCAGTGCAATGGATTCTTTTTTGAATAACAGCCATATTTTTACGGATCTGTTGGGAGGCAATGGTCCTCGAAAATATCTGTTCTTATTCCAAAATAATTCGGAAATGAGAGCAACCGGTGGTTTCATAGGAACATATGGTTTGCTTGATATTGCCGATGGCCATGTGAAGAAATTTTTCATTGATGGAATCTTCAACCCTGACGGGCAACTTCGAGACAAGATTGTTCCTCCAATCCCAATTCAAAAGATCAGCGCTTCTTGGAGCATGCATGACAGCAATTGGTTTGCAGATTTTCCAACTTCAGCCAAAAAGGCGATGCAGTTTTATGAAAAAACTGGCGGTCCTACAGCTGATGGAGTGATAACTTTCACTCCGACAGTGATGCAAAAACTTCTCGAAATAACCGGGCCAATTGAGATGACTGAATATGACGTGACGCTGGATGCGCAGAATTTCATTGAGCTTACGCAATTTAAGGTGGAAGTGGATTATGACAAGCAAGATAACAGGCCTAAGAAAATTTTGGCAGACTTGGCTCCACTGGTGCTGGAAAAGCTGCTCAGCAGTAAGGATTTGGTGACCGTTTCCAGGACGGTGCAAGCCTTTCTCGGAGGTTTGCGCGAAAAACATATTCTGTTTTATTCTGAAAATCCAGATTTGGAAAAAATCATTTCGCAGCTTGGTTGGTCAGGCGAAATCCTGCCTGCCTCGAAAGATTATCTTAGTGTTATCAACACGAATGTCAACGGATTCAAGACGGATGCTGTGATGGAGGAAAAAATTGATCATATTGCTCAAATTCAAGCTGATGGCAGCATCGTTGATACGGTTACCATCACTAGAAAACACAGCGGTGGAAGTTCTCAGTATGAGTGGCTAAATAAAGTGAACGCGGATTATATGCGCGTGTATGTTCCAAAGGGATCAAAACTTTTGGAAGTCAGCGGGCAAACGAGAGAAGCAGACAAGTCTCCACTGGATTATGACGCACTCGGCTTTGCGCGTGACGGCGATGTTGTCGAGCAAGAAAACAGTATGACTGTCGATTCGCTTTCGGGCACACGTATTTATGAGGAGTCCGACAAGACTGTTTTTGCGAATTGGACCTATACCAGCCCGCAAGAAACGATGGTGATTACTTATAAATATTTGTTGCCGTTTGCGTTGTTCAGAATTTCCATAGAGGAAAAGGAGCAGGCTGATTCGTATGCATTGGTGGCGCAAAAACAAGCAGGCAGTTTTGGCAGCGAATTTGTTTCGCATGTGACTTATCCGACTGACTATGAGCTCAAATGGAGTTTTCCTTCCGAAGCTGAAAATGTTGGCGGTGAACTGAGGACCGAAACGAAATTAGATACGGACAGATTTTTTGGTGCTGTTTTTGCTAAACAATAAATTAGTATCAATCATTGCCAATCGAAAACTTTTAAGGTAAGATTCGCAAGTGAAATTAAAGCATTTTATCTATGTCCGGTAGTGAAAATTCAAAAATTTAGGATATTGGATAGATATAATATATGATGATGAGTGTAAGGTTTGTAAATAATTCTTAGTTTGCTTTATAATTTTTTTGGGCAAAGCCCATTTGAATTTCTACTACCGGATATGATTAAAAAATTTGTAAACAGTAAGATATTGAATGAAAAACCGGTGCAATCAGTTGCAGCAGCAGCTTTTATTATTTCCTTGGCCGGAGTTGCCAGTCGTTTGCTGGGACTTTTCAGAGATCGCATCTTGGCTGGTCAATTTGGAGCAGGCGACACGTTGGATGCTTATTATGCTGCTTTTCGTATTCCAGATCTGATGTACAACTTGATGATTGTGGGCGCGCTGAGTGCGGCTTTCATTCCTGTTTTCACTGAGCTTATTGCCAAGGACGATGAGGAAGAAGCGTGGAAACTTTCTTCTGGAATTTTGAGTCTGCAAATTTTGATCACTGGTGCGGTTTCAATTGTCTTGGTCATCTTTGCGCCGCAGCTCATGCACTTGGTCACACCGGGGTATCATGACGCTAAGATGGATTTAACTGTGACACTCACTCGCATCATGTTTTTGAGCCCATTCTTGTTGGGAATCAGTGGCATTATTGGCGGCGCATTGGTTTCTTTTAAGAAATTTTTGATTTACTCATTGGCTCCAATTTTTTATAATGCTGGAATAATCATTGGCGCGCTGTTTCTTGTGAAGCCTTTCGGGCCAGCAGGCTTGGCGTGGGGAGTTGTGCTTGGAGCATTGTTGCACTTGCTCATTCAATATCCAGCAGTGAAATTTTCCGGTTTCCATTTCAGACCGATGTTTTTGGATGCTTGGAAAAATCCAAACGTGCGAAAAGTTTTGAGACTGATGATTCCGCGCACACTGACAATTGCAGTGAGCCAAATTAATTTCACCATCATCACGATTTTCGCTTCAACTTTGACGGCCGGCAGTTTGGCGATTTTTAATTTCGCCAACAATATTCAAAGTGGACCATTGGGACTTTTTGGAGTTTCGTTTGCCATTGCAGTTTTTCCGACGCTCAGCGCACACAGTGCAAAAAAAGATTATCACAAATTCGTCAACGTATTTTCCAGAACACTGAGGCAGGTTTTGTTTTTTGTCATTCCACTGGGCATGTTTCTCTTTGTGCTTCGCGCGCAAACGGTTCGTGTGCTGCTTGGAACTGGAAAGTTCAATTGGGACAACACCATTTTGACATTTCAGGTGCTGGGATTGATGGCGATAAGTTTGTTTGCGCAATCTCTCTTGCCACTGCTCACGCGCGCTTTCTACGCACTGCAAAACACCAAGACACCCTTATATATCGCCATAGTGAGTGAAGCTATCAATATTTCCGTCGTGGTCGCTCTTTTGCGAACTGGCACTGTGTTTGGATTTCCGGCAGCGATGTTTTCGGACAAAATTGTCGAGTGGTGGAATCCTGTCTTTGCTTTGGCGATTGCTTTTTCGCTGGCTAGTGTCGTGAACATGCTTTTGTTGATGGTCTTTTTGCGAAAAAATTTGCCGAGCATCGATGGAAAAAATATTTTGGATTCAACCGTTCGAATCATTGCAGCCACTTTCATTGCAGGAGCAGTCACACAGATTGCGAAGATCATTGTTGGAACTCGTGGGGAATTGGACACTTTCGTGGCTGTGTTCACGCAGCTGACAATTGCCGGTGGCGCAGGACTGGCAGCTTTTTGTTTGGCAAGTTATTATTTCAACGTCAAAGAATTCTTCCAATTCACTGAATCGATAACCAAGAAAATTTTCAGAGCCAAAAAACTTATCACGGAAGATACAGCTGAAGTGACTGGGATAGGGGAATAGGGTAGGACAGGAATTAGGAGTTAGGTTGTAGGCAGTAGGGAATGCAAAATGCATAATTCTGATACGGAAAAATGGTATAGACAATCTGGGCTTCGGTACAGCCAAAATTGGCTATACTCTTTACAAGACAGTCAAAAGGTGCTATAATTGTAAATTGTCATATTGATGGCAGTGGCAGTTCATTTCAAGGAGGTGTGTGCATGAAAGTCGTTCAAGTCGTTTTATGGGTGGTGGTTTTTCTGTTGGTAGCTGCTGTGTCTTCATTTGCTCATTGTGGCAAAGACCACAAGCAAGTACTTGAGCTTACACCAAATCAGCTTCAGCAAAAGATGGCCGAGGCAGGAACTGCGCCTGAAACTCTGATGTTGCGGGCGATTGTGAAAAAACAGGATGACGATGCTGCCAAGAAAAAGAAGAAAGAAGAAAAAATAAGAGAAAAAGAGCTTGATGATCTCCATCATGAGCTCAAAATAGTAAAATAATTGCGAAAACTCGCAGTTATCCCTAAAAGCCTTACCATTCGTGGTTAGGCTTTTTTCTTGCCTTAATCAGTCTTTATGTGTAGTATTAGAAAAGTATTGAAATCTATGGATAAACAAAAAAACGTTAGAAATTTCTGCATAATTGCGCACATTGATCACGGCAAGTCAACTTTGGCTGATCGTCTTTTGGAGGTGACCAAAACCGTGGAGATGCGTCGCATGAAAGAGCAATTGCTTGATCAGATGGACATTGAAAGAGAACGTGGAATCACCATCAAACTGCAACCAGCCCGCATGAATTATACATATAAAAAACCATCTTCTGATAGTTTGAAAATTGAAAATTGTGAATTGAAAATTGAAGATTCAGAATATGTTCTGAATCTTATAGATACTCCGGGTCACGTGGATTTCGGCTATGAAGTGTCACGTTCCTTGGCCGCCGTGGAAGGCGCGGTGCTGTTGGTGGACGCCACCAAAGGTGTGCAGGCCCAAACTCTTTCAAACTTGTATTTGGCTATTGAGCAGGATTTGGAGATCATTCCGGTGGTGAATAAGATTGATTTGCCAAATTCAAACGTGGAAAAAACCAAAAAAGAAATCATTCATATTTTGGGCTGCAAAGAAGAGGATATTCTGGAAGCTTCAGGAAAAACTGGTGTGGGCGTGGATAAAATTTTGCAGGCAATTGTGGAAAAAATTCCAGCACCCAGAGGGGACAGTGAAAAACCACTGCGCGCGCTGATTTTTGATTCAAAATACGACACCTATAAAGGAGTGCTCGCTTATGTGCGCATCGTGGACGGACACGTGAAACGCGAAGATGAAATTCGCATGATGGCGACGCAAAAAGAAAGCGGAGTGATTGAAGTTGGTCATTTCAAACCGGAATTTTTTGCCACTGAAATGCTCACTGCTGGCGATATCGGCTATATTGCCACGGGGCTCAAGAGTGTGGAATTTTGCCGCGTGGGAGACACCATTACTGTTGAAGGCGATGCCACGCACGTGCAAGCGTTGGAAGGGTATAAGGAAGTGCGACCGATGGTGTATGCTGGCATGTATCCAATTGAAGGTGATGCTTACAACGCGATGCGCGATTCTTTGGATAAATTGAAACTTAATGATGCATCTTTTGTTTTTGAACCGGAAAGTAATTTGGCTCTTGGAAAAGGATTCCGTTGCGGATTTTTGGGACTGCTGCATTTGGAGATTATTCGCGAACGACTCGAGCGAGAATTTGATTTTTCGCCAACCATCACCACGCCAAGTGTGGTATATGAAATAAAATTGCGCGGCAGTGCTGAAACAACAAAAATCTATAGCGCCACGCAAATGCCTGATCCTTCGCAGTTGGAAGAAATTGCGGAGCCGTATGTGAAATTGGACATCATCACGCCGGCCACCTATCTGGGCTCAATTATGGAGCTGATGGGAACATTGCGCTCAACCTATGTTAATACTGAATATATTGATTTGGAACGCATTTTGCTGACTTTTGAAGTGCCGCTCATGGATATTATTGTGAATTTTCACGATGACCTGAAAAGTGTGTCTTCGGGTTACGCTTCAATGAGTTATGATGTGATCGGTTATCGCAAATCTGATTTGATCAAACTGGATATTTTGCTGGCTGGTGAAATCGTGGAAGCCTTGGGACGCATTGTGCCACGCGAGCGCGCTCACAGTGAGGGCAAAAGAATTGTGGAGAAATTGGCCGCAGCCATTCCACGTCAAAACTTCGTGATTCCGGTGCAAGCTTCAATCGGAGCAAAGATCATCGCGCGCGAAACCATCAGGCCGTTTCGCAAGGATGTTATCTCTGGCCTCTATGGAGGAGATGTGACGCGAAAAAACAAACTTTTGGACAAGCAAAAAAAAGGAAAAAAGAAGATGCGTAATATTGGAAAAGTTCAGGTTCCTTCAGAAGCTTATTTGGCAGTTTTGAAGAGATAGATGTGTTGTGTGATAACAAGAAATTTGCTAAAATACATATAAACATATGAGTCCGGTAGTGAAAATTCAAAAAGTGGTAATTTCCATTAGTTTGCTATCGGTTAGTGATATAAAAATAAGCAATTGTTAATCTGGAAAGAATTTGGCCAAAGGCCATTTGAATTTCTACTACCGGATGAGTCATCAAAAAAGAAAACGACACGCAAAAATAGTTTGGATAATAATTTCAGTTTTGGCCATCATCTCAATGGTCGGTTTCTCACTGTCTTCGTTGCTTATCGGGCAATAAAATAAAATTTATCCAAGCAGTGAAATTCAAAAGTTGCTGCTGGAAGAAAGCTTTGAAGATGAGAATTTTAAATTGAGAAAAGTTTATTTAAATTAAGTGGTTCCAATTGGCCAAAGGCCGTTGGAATTTCTACTGCAGGATGACAAAAAAGAAGTTCTCATTTGTGGTGGTTTTTTTTATTGCTGGGATAATTCTCGCTGTTTTCATCTCCGTCAATGCTGTGCGCGAAGCTTATCGCAGTAGGACGATTGAAAAAGAGGTGGAGAGTTTGAAGCAGGAAGCCCAGCGTGTTTCTGCTGAAAATGATGCCATGCTTGAAAGGATCGCATATTTTGAAACACCTGAATTTCAAGAAAAAATTGCCAAAGAGAAACTGAATTTGCAAAAACCTGATGAGAATGTGGTGGTGGTGAAACGAGGAATCGTGCAAGAAACCAAGGTTGATGGAGCAGCTGAAGAGCCGACTCAAGATCAGCAGGACGTTCCTAATTATAAGAAATGGTGGAATTTTTTCTTTCAATACTGAAGTCAAAAGTCATAAAATATAATTTCAATTTATGAAAAAACAAATTGCCCAACAAGACGAAAAGAAGATAAAAGTATCAACCTTGGTGTACGGATTCTTAATTTTGGTGATCTTTATTTTAGGTGTTGGTGGAGTTTTGGCATATGGAACACGCAGCGAAATTGGCAGCAAAATTGCAGCCAAGATAGCAGTGGTCGCTCCGTTTCCAGCGGCAATTGTTGATTGGCGGCATATCGTGTATATCCGTGACGTTGAGGATAATATGGCAACAATCGAAAGGTTCTATCAATCCCAGGATTTTGCAAAAGAAGGTTTGCGCATTGATTTTACAACTGAGAATGGCAAGAAAAGACTCAGAATCAAGGAGCGCGAGATTATGGATAAGATGGTTGAGGATAAGATAGTCGAAATTCTAGCCAAGCAAAAAGATGTCATCGTTTCCAGCGCTGATGTTGACAATGTGGTTGATAAGAAACTCAATGAATTTGGCACGACCGAGGATGTCAAAAGCGATCTGCTGAAATCATATGGATGGAGCATCGCTGATTTTAAGCAGCATGTAGTCTTGCCTGGATTGTATATGGAAAAGTTGATGCAGAAAGTTGCGGTTGAAAGTGAAAAGGATAACACCAAGGCGAAAAACAAGATAACTGAAGCCCAAAAGCAGCTCGAAAATGGAAAAGATTTTGCCGAGGTTGTGCGTAGTTACTCGGAGGGTTCTTCTAAGGATAAAGATGGCGAACTTGGATGGGCAAAAAAGGATCAGGTGTTGCCAGAGCTTCAAGAGGCCCTGTTTGGCAATGATGGACTCAAGAAGAACGCTATCATTGAAAGCTCAATTGGTTTTCATATTATGGAGATTGAAAGTAGAAAAAAGGAGGAAAATGAGGATGTTTTGCAATTGAGACAAATATTTGTGGCAAAAAATACTTTTACTGATTGGCTGCAAAGTCAGAAAAAACAAATGCGAGTTATGGTCCCATTGTCTGATTTCACTTGGAACGCTCAGGATGCAAAAGTGGATTTTCGCGATAGCGCCATGAGGATATTTGAAACACAAGAAAGAGCGAAAGCTCAAGGTGACGCATCAATAACATTTTAATTGATAATTAATTTTTAAAAAATAATAATATGACAAAACCAGTAGTAAACGAGGATTTGTGCATCGGTTGTGGAACATGTGAATCACTATGTCCAAGTGTTTTCAAAATTGAAAATGGAAAATCACACGTAATCAGTGAGCAGTGCGGAGATTGTGATTGCCAAGAAGCAGTTGATAGTTGCCCAGTAAATGCAATATCAATAGAATAGTAAAAACTCTAAAGATTCGGAGCTTCTTTTTGTGGCTCCGAATCTTACTTTTAAGGGTATGAGAACTTTGTTTCTGATCTGATAATTTCAGAAATAATACTTTTTTCCTCTTGTATAATACAATATGAATATCCTTTGGTGCTCAGTATAATGCTAAGAGTTTTTTGGGGTGATAATATAATAATATATTTTCAAAATTGATATGAATAAAATACAAAATGAAGAAATTAACAATGAAAAAGAAGAGTCAAAAGTTAAGCATGGCCGTTTGAGCAAAGCTTCTATAATTGGCATGCTGGCGGCAGTGGTTGTGTTGTCGTCATTGTTTGGGGCAGTTTTCGGTTTCATGTCGGCTGGAGTTGTGAATATTTTTTCCTTGAAAATAGGTCAGAGAATCGGTCAATATTTTCCAAATCTCAATCTGCATAAGGTCAATCCGCAAGTCAGTAAACAACAAATCATCATTGAAGATAGCGCAGTGATTGATGTGGTTGAAAAAGTTTCTCCTACAGTTGTCAGCATCATCATTTCTAAAAATGTTCCCAATATTCGAGGAAATTTCAATTTTCCTGACGGTTTCTTTGATCCTTTTTCGCAGGATCCCTTTGGCTTTGGCAATCAAGATCCGCAGACAGAGCAAGGAACACAAAAGCAGACCATTGGTGGAGGAAGCGGCTTCTTCATCACTTCCGATGGGTATATTTTGACGAATCGTCATGTGGTTGAAGACCAGCAAGCTGACTATACTGTCATGACAAGTGATGGCAAAGAATATGTGGCCAAAGTGCTCGCTCGTGATCCTGTCCGCGATGTGGCAGTTATTAAGATTGAAGGCAATAATTTCCCAGTGGCAATATTGGGAGATTCTGATATGATTAAAATTGGTCAAACTGCTGTGGCTATCGGAAATTCTTTGGGAGAATTTTCCAACTCCGTCAGTCGTGGAATAGTTTCCGGTCTAAAGCGAAACCTCAGTGCTGGCAGCGGTCTTGGTGACACCGAAAGATTGACTGACATTATTCAGACCGATGCAGCCATTAATCCGGGCAATTCAGGTGGTCCACTTTTGGACATTGAAGGCAATGTCATTGGAATTAACGTCGCGGTGGCACAAGGAGCACAAAATGTTGGTTTTGCTCTGCCGGTCAATCAAGCCAAAAGAATAATTGAGCAGATCAAAAGTGGTATCAAGATTTCTGTGCCATATCTGGGAGTAAGATATATCGTGATAGATTCAAGTGTTCAAAAAGATGCGCAACTTTCTTTCGACTACGGCGTATTGATTCTTAGGGGCAGTAAAGTGACGGATCTGGCTGTTATTCCTGGTTCTCCAGCGGACAAAGCGGGGATAGTGGAAAACGATATAATTCTGGAAGTTGATGGTCAAAAAATTACCCAAAAAAATCAGTTGGGAGATATGATTGCAAAATACAATGTGGGGGACGTGGTCACTTTGAATATTTGGCACAAAGGTGAAAATAAGGATGTTAAGGTTAAATTGGAAGAACTTAAGCAATAAACATGCAAACATCAAGATACAAGAAATAATAACCAAAAAAAATTCAAAGCAGTTAAATTTTTGAGATTTGAGTTTTGCTATTTGTTTGTAATTTGTTTCTTGGTTATTGGTGTTTTAAAAAATATGGATATCAACAAACTCACGATGAAAAGTCAGGAGCTCCTTCGAAAATCGCAAGAATACGCTCTCTCTCTTGGGCAACAACAAATTGATGTTTTTCATTTGCTGCATTCCTTGATTTCTCAGGAAGGTTCGATTGTACCTGTGATTCTGAAAAAGATTGGATTTGATATTGAAAAAATTAAAATTGAGATACAGCAGGAGATCGTCAAATATCCTAAAGCTGAAACGGGCATGCTTGGTCAAATTTTCATCACTCCAGCCTTAGTTCAAGTTTTGGATCAAGGTGAAAAGGAGATGGCACACATCGGTGATGATTTTGTTTCTACTGAACATTTGCTGCTGGCTTTTCTTTCTGTTAATTCTCCCGCCAAAAAAGTGCTGGAAAGTAATGGCGTGACATATGAGGCAGTTTTGCAAATCCTTTCCCAGCTTCGTGGAGCGCAAAGAGTGGATACTCCTGAACCGGAAGGAAAATTTCAGGTTATCGAGAAGTACACCATTAATCTGACACAGCTAGCGCGTGAAGATAAGCTCGATCCGGTTATTGGGCGCGATGAGGAAATTCGCAGAGTGATGCAGGTGCTTTCTCGACGTACGAAAAATAATCCGGTTTTGATTGGAGAGGCAGGAACTGGCAAGACCGCGATTGCGGAAGGCTTGGCTCAAAGAATTGCAACTGGCGACGTGCCAGAAACACTTAAAGACAAAGAATTGATTTCACTTGATCTGGGTTCTCTTTTGGCTGGTGCGAAATTTCGTGGAGAATTTGAAGATAGATTGAAAGCGATTTTGAAAGAGACGGAACATGCTGCGGGGAAATATATTGTTTTTATTGACGAGCTGCACACATTGGTTGGAGCAGGAGCAACCGAAGGTTCACTTGATGCTTCAAACATGCTCAAGCCTGCGCTGGCACGAGGAAAATTGAAAACTATTGGAGCGACGACCACCAAGGAATATCAAAAATATATTGAAAAAGATGCCGCTTTGGAAAGAAGATTTCAACCAGTGATGGTTTCTGAACCTTCACAGCAAGATTCATTGGCAATTTTGCGTGGGATAAAAGAGAAATATGAATTGCATCACGGAGTCAAAATAACCGATGCTGCTTTAGTGGCCGCAGTAAAACTTTCCACGCGATATATCTCGGACAGGTTTTTGCCAGACAAGGCAGTGGACTTGATTGACGAAGCTGCTTCTGGATTGCGCATGGAAATAGATTCCATGCCGATTGAGATTGACCAGATGGAGAGAAAAATCCGCCAACTTGAGATTGAAAAGAAAGCTATCCAGCGAGATAAGGCAAAGGAATCGCGCAGTAAAATTCTACAGATCAACAAACAGTTGGCTGAATTGAAAGAAAAGGCCAACAGTCTCACGTTGCAATGGAGAACTGAAAAGGATTTGATTACTGCCAGCCGTCAGCACAAAAAGGATATTGATAAATTAAAGTCAGAAGCTGAAATTGCAGAGCGCAGTGGAGAGTTGGATAAGGTAGCTGAAATTCGTTATGGAAAAATTCCATTTTTGGAAAAAAAGATTAAGGATGAAGAACGAAAACTCAGCAAGATTCAAAAAGAGAATTCAATTCTGAAAGAAGAAATCACTGAGGAAGAAATTGCCAGGGTTGTTTCGCGTTGGACCGGCATTCCGGTTTCCAAGATGTTGGAAAGCGAGCTTGAAAAATTGGCGTACATGGAAAAGGAATTGAGTCAGCGGGTGATTGGTCAAGATGAGGCCATCAAAGCTGTCTCAAATGCCATCCGTCGCTCACGCGCCGGAATATCTGAGGAAAATCGGCCGATCGGTTCGTTCATTTTCTTAGGTCCAACTGGAGTAGGAAAAACTGAACTGGCCAAGACTTTGGCTGAATTTTTGTTCAACGATCCGAAATCAATGGTCAGATTGGACATGAGTGAGTACATGGAATCACACTCAACCGCCAAAATGATAGGCTCACCGCCTGGATATGTGGGATATGATGAAGGAGGACAACTGACTGAAATTGTGCGCAGAAGGCCGTACAGTGTGATTCTTTTTGATGAAATTGAAAAGGCTCATCCGCAAGTGTTCAACATCCTTTTGCAGATTCTTGATGATGGGCGATTGACTGATTCCAAAGGTCGCGTGGTGAACTTCAAAAACACGGTCATTGTGATGACTTCCAATGTTGGCAGTGAGATCATTTTCAAAGCGGAGTCTTTTGGTTTTCAAAGTGAACGTAAGGAGGATATTATGGGAGAAAATGAAATGCGCGCCAAGGTGCAGGCAAGTCTGCGCGAACAATTCAAGCCTGAATTTTTGAACCGAATTGATGATCTGATCATTTTTCATCCACTCAATAAAAAAATTCTGCTTCAGATCGCTAATCTACAATTGGCCTTGGTGCAGAAGCGCTTGGATGAAAAAAATATCAAGCTCAAAGTCTCCAATGAGGTCAAAACCTATCTGACGCAGAAAGGTTTTGATCCAACCTATGGAGCAAGGCCACTCAAACGCATCATTCAAAACGAGATTCTGGATGAATTGGCCTTGGAGATCATTGAAAAGAAAATTGTCGAAGGGGACATCGTTAAAGTTCAACTTGAAAATGACAAAATAGTTTTCAACAAGTAGCCGTTGCATAAATATGAATATCTGCTATTATAACAAACTGCTTTTGGGGCAGTTTGTTATTTTAAAATACAAGGAGGATTAACCAATGGATATGCTTCAAGTGGCAAAGGACAATCATGCTTTTTATTTTTTGGCAGTAGGTATGGCTATGTGCGAGGATGCTTTTTCAAAGGCTGTTTTGGAAAGTGTTTTTTCTGAGCACAAAGGTCTTTATGCTGTTGAATATGCCACCTATAGTGGTTACATAAGTATTGACACAGCTGACATTAAAAAGCAGTATTCTCAATCGGCCTTGGCCGATGCTGTTCGTAAGGGAGTTTTTGGAGATATCTCCATGAAAATTCCATATTCAGTAAAAGGAGAATTGAATACGGATGTCGAGGTAACGGCCGGTATTTTTAACTTCGGCTTCAATATCTCCAAATATGAACGTGATAGCGAACATAATTTTGAAATGGTGGATGATTTATCCTTGCTTCCCGAGGAAGAAAGGCTTGGACGGTTTGTCAGCCTGAAAATTACAATCAATCCAATAAGGAGAGATGAACTTATCTCCTAACACGATTTACGCAAAAAGCCCCTTTCGTTAAAAACGAAGGGGGCTTTTCATATATTTTTTGACATAGTTGCCACAAAGTGCGAAAATTAGCAGTAGGGGAGATGAATACTGAAAAATAAGAGATGCTCCCTGGGGTCTTCTTTAAATTTTTTGTGTAAATTTATCTTATGTTTTTTCATTTTCAAGTATTTCTTTATAGTTTGATTTTTTTCTTTGTTTTGGAATTTGTTGCCAGTGACGGCGTCAGCAGCCAGCTTGCGGGATTGTCGAAGGGCGGAACGTGGCTCGCTGTGTTCATCTTCTTTTTTCTGTTCGTCTATTTTTATCAGATTGCCAAGCGCGTTTCGCAGCGTGCTAGTATGACCCCTATTCCGCTTATGCTGGTCATTTCAACTTTCGGCCTCTTGTATTTCGTTCAATCTATCAAGCAGCAACAATTGCTGATTATTCTCAGCGCTTTGGCTTATTATTTTTTGCATATTGCCCTTTATCGTTTGCGGAGCGCCAAAAGAGATCAGACAGCTAGGGCAATCATAGCCGCTGGCAGCGTGGCAACCATTTTTCTTTTTTATGCTACGGCCTATGGCATCTATTTGAATTTTGCCATTTCACTCTGGATTTTGATGGCCATGCTTATGTTGGTGACAATTTTTGTGAGCTTTCAGTACTTTTGGCTTATCAATGATGACGAAAAAAATGTACTTAACTACAGCCTTGTTTTGGGCTTTGTGATGGCTGAAATAGTTTGGGTTTTGAATTTTTGGCCCTTCGGATACTTGACAACAGGCGTCATTAGTCTTATTTTTTACTATGTGTTCTGGGATTTGGTGCAATGTTATTTTCTCAATGTGTTGTCAAAAAAGCGAGTTATCACCAATATGTTTTTTTTCGGGACATTGATAGCTTTGGTTCTTTCCAGCACCCGCTGGCTTCCCGTCATTTAAATTGTTGGTAATTTTTTTTAAAAGCCTAAAACCTAAAATGAATAAACAATCAGTAATTAAGGGTATTGTAAAAATCATCTTGATCCTAGCGCTTATTTTTTCCGTGGGCGGAATTGGCGGTGTGTACTTCGATCAACATGTGCTTCCTTTCATTCGCACGAATAAATACTTGTCTCGCATAAATCTGCTCAAGCGCAGCGCTGAAAATGTCACCGTGATCACCAAGACTCAGCAGGTGACAATCAAAGAGGATGATTCAATCAATGAAATTGCATCCCAAGCTTCAAATGCTGTGGTTAACATCATTTCACTTGGATCAATGAAAGATCCTTTGACCAAGCTGAATAAAAATACCGATCAAAGCGGAACAGGAATAATTGTCACCAGTGACGGCGTGATCGCGACTTATCGCAGCGCAATCATTGAAAAAAGTGCCACATATAAGGTGCTGCTTTGGAGTGGCTCCACTTATGATGCAAAATTGTTGGGAGTTGATGAATTTTCCAATTTAGCTTTTCTTAAACTTGACGCTACAAACCTGACGGCTATTTCCTTTGGAGATACGACCAATATCCATCCGGGAAAAAAACTTGTAGCTATCGGAAATTCTTTCGGGGAATATCAAAACAGATATGCCTCAGGGCTACTCAGCAATATCGACAAGACTTATAATCTCGCCGGCAAGACAGTTTCTTCTTCGGAAAAACTCGAAGGTGTCTTTGAGAATGATTTTGATAAGCAGAAGGAATATGTCGGTGGTCCGGTGATTGGGTACAGTGGAGACATGACAGGTATTGAGGGATCAATTATGGTTGATGGACAAAATCAATACTTTCAAATACCTTCCAATATGGTGCAAAAAGCCTTGGAGCTGGTGCTCAACGGTGGGCTCGAAAGTCGTCCGTTTCTGGGCGTGTACTATGTTTCAATCACCAAGGAATACGCAGTTGCGCACAACTTGAGTCGCGACAAGGGGGCACTTATCTTCTCTCCCTCAGGAAAACAAGGACTCGCAATCATTGCACAGTCACCAGCTGAAAATGCAGGACTTCGCATCAATGATATTATTTTAGCTGTAAACAAACAGGAAATAAACATTGATAATCCACTTTCCAATTTGGTCAGTCAATATAAAAAAGGAGACACAATTGAAATGCTGATTGAGCGCGATGGAAAAGAAATTGAAATTTCTGTGAAGTTGTAATATTTGTCTTAGCCCAAACAAAAACCGAGGTTTATCCTCGGTTTTTGTTTTGCGCAAAAGAGGGTATAATTTAAGGCGTATTAACTTAAAGGCTTAATTGTAGTAGTAATGCATAATAAGATTTATGGATAAGAAAAAGCAGATAAATATTCGCGACTTGATGCCTTTTGTGAAAGTTTTTAAGGTTAGAATTGCTTTCAGCATCCTTTTGGTCATCGCTTCAAAATTTTTGGTGGTGGCTGGTCCTTATGTAATGAAAAAATTGATCGATTTATTGGTCACTTATGGAACCTCAGCGTCAATTGTCACCATCGCATATTTGTTGGCATTGTTCTTTGCTTTGCAATGGGGAGGAAACGTCTTGGACGGCATGAAGGATTATGTTTTTGCTAAAGTTCAAGCCAGCATTCGAAGATCGATTTCACTGAAAGTTTTTGAGCATCTGCTTTCTTTGCCTTCAGCTTTTCATGCTGATCGTTCAACTGGCAGAGTCAGTCGCAAAATCACACGCGGCACCAATGCATTGGAAACAATCTTCATGTTTTTGTCTTTCAATATCGTTCCAACCATTATTCAAATTATTTTTGTAGGTGTGGTCTTTGTGGTCCTTTTCCCGCTTTCGTTCGTCTTCACCTTTTTAGCTTTCGTAGTTGTCTATGTCGCTTTCACTGTGTATGTAACTGATCGCAGGCAACAACTGCTACTGGAAACCAATAAGCTGGATGACAAAGCGACGGGACAATCCATTGATGCGCTTTTGAATTATGACACCGTGAAATATTTTACCAATGAGCGCTATGAGTATGAGAGATATGATTCGCAGTTGGGTGATTGGTCAGGGATGTTCATCAAGTCGATTCGTTCGGGCGCCAATTTGAACATGGGGCAAGGCTTGATCATCACGGCCGGTCTGGCTGCCATTTTGGTTTTGGCGGTGCAGCATTATATTTATGGCGATGCCACTATCGGTGATTTCGTTTTGGTCACAACCTATTTGAGCAGTATTGCAGTGCCGCTTGGATTTTTGGGGTTCACCTATCGTGCCATCAAAGAAGGTCTGGCAAATGTGGATGAAATGATGAGACTACTCAAGGAAAAAAATACCATAACGGACAAAGCTGATGCCAAAGATCTGGAAACATGGTCCGGCAATATCGAATTTGAAAATGTAAGTTTCGGTTATTCCGGCGACAGAGAAGTGCTTAATGATATTTCCTTGTCAGTACCATTTAAAACCAGAGTTGCCTTGGTGGGCTATTCTGGCTCGGGAAAATCAACGATCCCAAAATTATTACTCAGGCTGTACGATGTTAATACTGGAAAAATTACCATTAACGGAACTGATATTCGCGAAATCAAGCTGCAAGATTTGCGTCGCCATATTGGAATTGTAGCGCAAGACACGACGCTTTTTAATGATACGATTTTTCATAACATCGCTTATGGCAAACCTGGATCAACCAAAGAGGATGTTGAGCGCGTGGCCAAAATGGCAAACATCGCTGAATTTATCTCCAAGGATCTGCCAGATGGATATGATACGATAGTGGGCGAGCGCGGAGTGAAATTGTCGGGTGGCGAAAAGCAGCGTATGGCGATAGCGCGTATGCTGATCAAGGATCCCGCCATTTTGATTTTCGATGAAGCCACCGCCTCGTTGGACACCAAGTCAGAAAAAATAATTCAACAGGAAATCGAGAAACTTTCCAAGGGCAATATCACCACCATCGTGATTGCGCACAGGCTTTCAACGATCGTTGATTTCGACAAGATTATTGTCTTGGAAAAAGGCAAGATAGCTGAACAAGGAAACCACGCTGAGCTTTTGGCAAAGCAGGGAGTTTATTACAATCTCTGGCGAATACAAAGTAAAAGCGCTAATTGAAAAAATGCTTATGGCTTGGATCATTAATCTGCTGATTTTTCCTGGGGTGGTTGCGCATGAGTTGGGTCATAAATTTTTTTGTGATTGGGCTGGCGTCAGAGTTTTCAAAGTTTGCTATTTTAGATTCGGCAATCCAGCTGGCTACGTGATTCATGAACGGGCTGGCAAATTTTCGCAAAGTTTTTTTATTTCAGTCGGACCGCTCATTGTCGGCAGTCTTCTCTCGTCGGCGCTATTTTTGCTTTTCAAGCAGCATGCGCATGCCCCCGAGGGGATTGTTTTTCTTTGGCTGGGTCTTGCTATTGCTGCCAATGCCTTTCCGAGTTCGGGCGATGCTAAAGCTCTGTTGGATGAATCCATTCGACATCTCTGGCACAATCCATTGGCGCTGATCGGTTTTCCGGCAGCATTGCTCATTTGGGTAATCAACAAGCTCAACTTTTTTTATTTCAATTATCTTTTCGCCTTAATCTTGTTTTGGTTGGTGGCTCTTGGGGCTTGACAAAACAGTATATTTGGAGTATACTGTGTGGTTAGTACTTGAAAAATTAAATAAGCAGTTCTTGGCTAGATTAGGCCTTAATATACTTTCGCTTTTTGACTATGTCCAACTTGAGCTCAGCAGCTCAATACAAACGAAATTTAGCAAGAACTTTCCCTAAGGAGGAAAAGGCGATGAAAAAAATGATGATGTTATTGTTGGCAACGGGGTGTGTGTTCTTTTTGGCAGCTTGTGGTGGAGCTAGCGAAGGCAAAACTACTGTTGCTTCACCTGGAGACGGAGTCAAAGCGGTGCTTAATGTGCAAGTGAGCAAGATGACCTATCAGCCCGCAATGGTTGGTAGTGTGTTCTATCATTTGTCTGATGGCACCAAAGAGGTTTCCGTCGACAAGAAGCATGTTGTGAAAGTTTTCTGGAACGGCGCAGCAGTTGGTTTTCATCTCACGGATGCAACCAAAGGTATTGATCTCGGATATGACTGGTCATTTGCTCCGGTGTTTATTATTGCCGAACAGCCACTCTCACCAACTTTTGGTGGGAATTTCAGTTTTCTGATTGACGATGGCAGGGAATTATCCCAAATCACTGATCCTCAGTGGTTAACCATTATTGTGGGAAACACCATGCTGGCTGAACGTAAAGCAGATGGTCTGCTATACGCCTCCAACACCGGAACAGCTCCTCCTGTGCCAGTTGCAACTTCCAAGACAGTGGTGAACGTCAACACTGTCACTGGGGAAGTTGAAATTACACCGGCAGTTGTCAATGGGAAGTTGGTCAATTTGGTCAACAGCAACCCGATGGAACAAGTGTTGGACAGCGCTGGCAATGTGATCGCTGGTTATCGTCTGGTCTGGAATGACAACGGCTCTTGGTATCCAGCAAGCGGAAAAATTGCCGCATTGCTTTTGCCCAAGACCATCATCGCTGGAGCATCCAAACCGGTTGGATTTGGTTCGGGTATGCCTTACTTGGTCAGACCGGATGGAACATTTGTTCCATTTAACACTGATCCACTGGTCTGCACTTTCACAGTCAACGGCGTAGCAACAAAGATCAATACTGACGGATTAATGCCATATTAAAAGAGGAGGCAGCGCATGTCAAAAGACGGAACAATTGAAAGACATAACGTAAAAGATGAAACTGGCGGTTCTGGTACTTTTCCGCCCAAAACAAGGTTAGAAAAAGACATTCAACGTCAGCTAGCCTTGGCATTCAAGGAAGGTGCTTCCTACACTGTTAGTAATGGCGGTGTTGCGAAAGGCAGCGCGTATGAACATTTCTGCACCGAATGTGCCGAAAAAAGAACTGGAGAAATTGTGAAGGCTATTAAAAAAGCCAAGCAATAATCTCGGGTTGGAGTTTATGAGAAGGGGTTTATGTGAAACATAGGCCCCTTTTTTCTTTGTCTTTTTTTTGCTGCAAGGGTATGATTAAATTACAATTAAGTTTCAATAAAAAATAAAATGAACAACAAACTGCTATACATTGCAAGTTTCTTTCTAATCATCAATCTGATTGCTTTTCTCATCATGCTGTTGGACAAAAACAAATCCAAGAAAGCTGGAGTCGAAAGAATTTCCGAAGGACTGTTGTTTTTTATGGCTACAGTTTTTGGCAGTCTTGGCGTGTATGGCGGGATGTTTGCTTTTCATCATAAAACCAAAAAGTGGTATTTTATCATCGGTATCCCAATGCTGATAATCCAGAATATTGCTTTGCTATATCTTCTGTATTCAAATATTTCTTTCAAATAAAACAAAAGCCCTCTATACATGAAAACGTTTGCCCACCTGAAAAAAGCCAGAAAAAAAGTGAACAAAAATATGGATAATTAAGTTGAGGCGTTGAAAAAAATCCAGCATTTGAGCGATTTGATTATCGATGAGTTTAATTTCAAACTTTGAATTGAATTTTTGCAATTAAAGGCCTGACAGATTCTGTTAGGCTTTTTTCTTACAAGAAAAAACCACCGGCTCCGCCGGTGTGTGCGTTTAGAGCGTAGCGAGTGATAACATAAAGTCACCACCAATGGTCTAGAAAGGAGGTGACTTTATCATATGGCTAACGCTAGGCTCT
>Ga0172380_10001825_pt1 | contig 35781 bp, 50 predicted proteins | sample Leawe162metaG_FD_119747 | JGI IMG/M metagenome (GOLD analysis project Ga0172380, IMG submission 119747) | Leachate microbial communities from a municipal landfill in Southern Ontario, Canada - Leachate well 162 metaG | ecosystem: Engineered > Solid waste > Landfill > Unclassified | place...
ATTTTTTTTTTTTTATTTTTTCTTATCTAATCCTAAATAAAGTCGCTCGCTAAAATCTTTTTTATTTTCTAAGCAGTCCTGGACCGCTTCGTCTATACCTCCGCGCGCTATGAGATTAATATAAAGATTCTTCTTCAGACGATTCGCTCGGTGTATGCGTCCCCATGACTGCTCGAGATCCACGATCGAATAGGTCCTCGAGGCGAAGATCATTACCTCGCACTCCGGAAGCTCCCATCCGGCCGAGATCTGCGCTGACACGATGAAAACATAGTCGGCCGTATTATTTACTTCCTTAATGAGCTCGCCTCGATTCTTAGTATCCCCTGTCATTATAAACACCTTTTTCCCCATCTTTTCCACAGCCTTTTTTATTTCGTTTATCTGAAGAATATACTTTGAAAAAATAATCATGCGAGGGAATTCTATGCAGTAATCCAGGATCTTATCGATCTTCGCATTATCGTATACCTCCGGCGCATTGAATTCGTCCCCATTAAGAAGGCCGTTTTCTACCTGTAACTTTTTGCCGAGAAGTACGATCGGATCGGGATATTCAAGCTTCAGAGTTTTTAATTTCTTTACCTGCTTCTCTGTAAGATCTACCCATTCATTTTTAAATGTTTGAGCCGGAGTATCGAAGAAGTCCGAAAGCTTTCCAGTGTGGCCGAGTCCTCTTACAGTTTTAGCGAGTCTTTCTTTTGTAGTATCATCATTTTTTGCAGTGTAGACTTCTCGTCCTGGCATCGGCAATTTGAAATAATACACATCGCGGAATTCGTAGAAGTTCCAATCTCGGCCGAGTAGGCGAGCGCAGGCCCACACTGTCATAGGAGATTTTACGATCGTAGCGGTACATGGATATATTCGCTCCGGCTTATGCTTTCGTATATAACTTTCTACCGCTTCGAATATTTGAGACTTGATTATCTCCGGAACTTTCTTCCCTCGAGGACCTACCCATTTAACGGATGGCGTAACCCCTAGCGCAGTGTGGGCCTCATCGATGATCAGAGTATCGCATGGCGGAAGTACACTCCAGTGCGCTCGAAAATATTCTTTTGAAATTACGAGAGGCTCGCCTACTTTTAATTTCTTCGCTTCTCGCTCCCAGTTGCGATCTTCTTTTTGAGTCTTCGGACAAATTACGATCGTCCTTTTTTTTGCAAGAAGAAGAGCTGTCGTAGTTTTACCTGTACCTGTACCGGTAAATATTCCTACTCGCTTTTCGTCTTTGTCGATGATCTCTTTTTGGTGCTTATAGAGTTTCACTTATTTTCTTTTGAATTTCTATTAAAGCATATTCAAATTGCAGAGCATCTATTATTCCTTTTTTATTGAGGATCATTTTTCCGTAGAGCTGACCTTCCATTCGCGGAAGCTGTGCTGTAGTGCTTCCTGTACTGTAGTAATAATTTATTCTTACCTTTGAATCGTCATTTAAAAATGACCACATCGGCGCAGGATTTTTTAATTCTATAGGTGCATACCCATAGGCTCCGGCGAGCTGTTCGAATTCTTGTTTATTTTGCATTTTTTTTTATTATTTTGCGCTAATAAATTCACTATTATATTTTAACTTATTTGCCTACCGCACGCAAGCAGAAAGGGGATAACTATTTGACCCAGTTTTCCATCGCTACATCTATAGCTTCTTTTTGTTTTAGATCATCCGGTATATTATCTCCTGGCATCCATCGAGTCGATCTCATTCCATCTCGCAGTACATAATCTTTTTTAAGTTTTAAATATTCCTTCAGAACATTCGCAATCTGCATCTCTTCCCACTTAGCCATAGGTTTTGATACGAAGCCTCGGTGTAAGCAGTCTTTATAAACTTGATATACAGTGATCCCGGTATCGCGCACTTCTTTTGAAAGCTCGTACAAATACCACTCGGAAATAATATCTTGATTCGGATCTGATATTCTTCGAGCGTCCTGCTGTGCCTGTGTTTCTTCTTTTGGAAATTCCCAGACTGTTTCATTGAGGGTAAATATTCGATGGTATGCTTCAGCAAAAAGCTGATCGCGATTTTCTTTTAGCCATTCGATATCTGCCTGGTCCTTCTCTACTTTAACCGGAAGCCACCTTCGATTTCCTGTTTCGTCTTTTAAATATTCTGACTGGTTTGTAGTCATGGCAAATACACATCGGCGAGGAAAATCTTTTGATACTCGCTCGTATGGAGGACGATATTTATCTACCTGCATCGTGATGATCGCCTTCATTCTTTTTACTTCGGTTCGTGAAAGAGTTTCTCCTTCAGAAAATTCTATAATTGCCTTGCCTCCGAATTGCATAAAGAAATCTTTTGACTCGGTGCTCATTGTGGTTTCTGTATGCCAGTCGCCACCTAGTACGGCGAGCGATGTAGATTTCTTCGCGCCTTGCTCGCCCTCGAGTACGAGTACGAAGTCGAATTTGCTTCCTGGCTCGCAGACTCTTTTAACGAGTCCCTTCATCCAGTTTAAGCCTACAGATTTATGATAGATATCGTCCGGAGTTCCGTAAGTTATATGGAGCCAGGATTCGAGGCGATTCTTTTCGTCCCACTTAATAGCCTTAATAAATTCTATCGCACTATCGACAGTATTTTCTTTTCCTACTTTTATGATTGCATCATAGACTACATCTTTTCCTACCTTCTGAAAAAATTCGAATGTCATAGAGATCTCCGCCTGGATGTCGAGCACATCCGCATCCTCGATCTGCCTCCACGTATCGCCTTTTGATTTTCTTTTTATCTCGAAAATATTCTTCCAGGAATCATAACGAATACGATCTTTAAATTTAGTATGACATCGAAGTATCCGACACATGTTTTCAAGATTCATAGGATATACGCGCACCGGTCCTTTAGAGCTCCATTTTGTCGTATACATTAAATCGACATTTTCAGTTTGCTCTTCTGGAGTTTCTATTTTACTTCGGCGCTCTAATTCTTTTTTTGCAATACTTTCGAAAGTGGTTTTCAATTCGTCTTCCGGAAGCGGAGGCGTGTAAGTTTTATTTATTGCGACTGCTACCTTCCATCCTTCAGTATCAAATTCTGATTCTTTAAGTGGTAGAAGAAGAGTCCCAATAGTCGAGGCCATATCATTATTCCTGGATCCGCTTCCTACATTTAATTTATATTTACCTGGCTTCTTTTTAGTCTTTGGAAATAACTGGGCCGGGAAATCCGGGAGATCACTTAAATTTTTCTTAATCTCATATACTCCGTTTGCCCCTTCGACTGTCGGCGTGATCACTGAAGGAGGCGCTACAACATATCCGCCGTCGTTTCGAATGTCGATATGAGGGAATTGTGGATAAGCATTCGCGCTTACTGTAAGGCCCTCGGAATATTTATAATAAAGCTGAAGTCCTCCGTTACCGGTTTTTATTGTATGAGTCTTTGGAAAGGGTTTTTCAGATCCTCCTTTATGTGTATCTACATCGATTACAGTAATCCCGGAGATCTTTCCGGTTACGATCGCAATATTTGCAGAAGGCCACATTCGAAACCATTCTTCGATCTCTTCCTGCGAAGCTATTCTCTTTTGAAATTCAGCCCATGATTTTAGAAGCGGTCTTTTGTCTTTTCCTACTGGTATGACAGAGTACCCCAGGAGCATGGAGTATTGAAGAGCTTGTTTTAATATTTGCGAATTTTTTTTCATTTTTTTAATTTACAATGCAAAAAGTTTACTACTCCGGTCGCGCTTCGCAAAAAACGCTGTCCCTTTCGGGACGAGTAGTAAACTTTTTGAATAATAAATTAAAATTGTCATTTGCGATTTTTTGACCTTACTTAAATATTATAATTTGCTTGCGAAGTAATTGCAAATTAAATTTGTGTAAATAAAGTGGATAACTATTACAAAATTTTTTTTTGTTTTTTACCGGGAATCCCGGTATTTTGAGGTGCTATACCTGCTATACCTGCTATACCTCTTGATTTGAGGTATAGCAGTCGTTTGATGGCTCTGTTGAGCCGTATTTCTAGCTATGCTATACCTGCTATACCTATTTCCCTAAAAGATTCTAATAAATATATTAGTAAGACTAACGAAGGGGAGAAATAAGATAGTTGTAAGAGAAACGAGCAAAGTATGGAGATAGGTATAGCAGGTATAGCACCTTGAACCTTCAAGTCATTTATATGGCTTAACAGAGCCACGAAATGAGGTGCTATACCTAGTGCTATACCTCGGACTTTTCCACAGAGGTATAGCACCTCTGATTTGAAAATAATTATGATACAATGTAAATATGCAAGAAGATGAAAAGCCTTATTTGATAGGCACAAAAAACCGGATGATAAGATATTATTTTTATCTTTCTAACGGTTTGAACATTTTAAATGAATTTAGAAATCTCTTTTTAGGAATTGTCGCGATCTATATTACTCTGAAATTGACGAACCCTCTATGGATGGTCGCTATGACTATTCCTTCTTTAATAATTCTCACACTCATAGGATATTTTACTATTCATCACATCGCGAAAGTGAAAGACTGGCTAGGTGTGAAGTTCGGATCTCATTATGGAATTAAAAGTTTTAATTATAATAAAGGCACTTATGAATTACTCGAAGAGATTCGAGATCTATTACTTGAGAGGAAGGATAAATAATTGTATAATATAGGCACATGAGAGGGCCTAAAAATAAAACTACTGAAAAATATAGAGAGCTGACCCAGGAAGAGCAGGATATATTATTCGCGCAGTATCAAAAATGGAATGGAAATGTAAATCAAATGATTCTCGATAAAGAGATACTTTTTAAATCGTATGATCAGCTTCATTTCTATAAGCATAAATATAAATTCGTAGAGAAGTACCTTGATGTACGGAGGACGCGCGCTAGCGAGGTACTCGAACAACTTAGAGACGGTAAGACGCGCGCAATAGAAAACGCACTGCGCATCCTAGAATCGAGAAATGTGTTTGTATATAACAGGAATGGGACGCAAGTGTTCGATGGAGAAGGTAAGCCGGTAATAGTAGAAAACCTTCCTTTCTATAAAGAGATCAAAGTAGCATGGGAAATAATTAAGACAGAGCTCGGAGAGGCTACTTCGATACAGAAAAACAATGTAGGATTTGATGATGCGCCGTTAGCAGAAATAACTTTCGAAATTGTAAATGAACCTTACACCGGTAAAAAAAAGGATTAAAGCTACATGGCTCGTAAGAGAAAATGCGCAATCAAAAAAGCGTATTACTGTTAATGAGGGATCTTCGCGATCTGCGAAGACTTATTCTCTTATGCAGGTATTCGTATCGAAGCTCATGTCTGAAGAAAATATTATTATTACTGTAACTCGTAAGACTTTACCGGCATTGAAGGCGACTGCATATAAAGACTTTTTACAAATTTTAAATGATCAAGGCCTCTATAATCCTGGATGTCATAATAAATCAGATCTCACATATACAGTTACGAGAAAAATAAAAACAGGAGAAGACACATATCGCACATCGACATCGGAGATAGAATTTATTTCTGTAGACAACTTCGAAAAAGTAAAAGGGCGAAAGCGTGATTACCTTTTTTGTAATGAAGCAAACGAATTAAACTATCAAGATTTTACACAGCTCGCTTTGCGTACTACTCGGCAAATATGGATGGACTATAACCCTTCGCATGAAGATGATCACTGGATAGAGGAGAAGGTAAAGACTCGAGACGATTGTGTCGTTATTCATTCGACATATAAAGACAACCCCTTCCTCGAGCAAGAAGTAATTAATGAAATCGAGCGCCTACAATTTACGGATCTAAACTTATGGAAGATCTACGGCCTCGGTATTCGTGGTATTGCTGAAGCCCGGATCTATACGCATTTTCAGCTTATCGATAATATACCGGAAAATGTGCGAGTAAAAATATACGGACTCGACTTCGGATTTAACCACCCTACAGCGCTTACAGAAATAGGCGAGCTCGATGATGAGTATTATTGCGACGAAAAGATATACGCATCCGGCCTTACAAACAATGATCTAATATGGAAAATGAAAGGATGGGAGAAAATGACTGAAGAAGAAAAGAAGAAAGCGCGCGAGAATGGTCATACTGAAGAAAATTTCCCGGACCTTAAAATAAATCCAAATGACTTAATATTCTGCGATAGTGCGGAGCCTGCTCGAATAGAGGAATTAAAGCGCGCCGGATTTAATGTGCATTCGTCAAACAAAAGTGTCGTAGATGGAATTCTTACAGTGAAGTCTAAGAAAATTTATATGACGAAGCGCAGTGTGAATATTCAAAAAGAGCATCGACTCTACTCCTGGAAGACTACGGCCGACGGCAAGGTCCTTAAGGATGATCCTCTTATGGTTAACGATGATGCGATGTGTTCTATTCGATATGGAATTCATAGCTACCTTACTAACATGGCAAGGCAACCTTCTATTAGAGTGTTTTAATAAATAAATGTATAATATAAATATATGAAATTTCCTTTTTTTAAAAAAACAATCGAGAGCGTTGTAGAGAAAGCTGTAAAGATTCCAGTTATTAGCGAATTTATAACAGCGACAAGGTTCTACCTTCCTACAAACAAGAGCGATGAGAATTATTTAAAAGAATATAAAAACTGGGTATATGCCTGCGTAAATGCGCGCGCTGAAGAAGTCGCGTCTATTGAAATGTATATTGAGAATGAGAAGACAGGGGAAAAAACTAATACTCATCCCCTACTTACTCTTCTTGATGATGTTAATCCTAACACTACGCGATATCAGCTTTTCTTTGCTACTCAAGCATTCCTAGATCTAACAGGAAATGCTTTCTGGTATCTCGCTCGAGACAATGACGGCGCAGGAAAAATAAAAGAGATCTATTTGATATCTCCGGATAAGATGCACATCATCACAGACAAAGATAATCCTATAAAAATACTAGGATATGTATATTCAAATGGAAAAGATAAAATTCCTTTTAATGAAAATCAAATTTTGCATTTTAAAAACTTTAATCCGACTGCTAAATATCCGAATCCACATAAGGGAATGGGAGTAGTAGAGGCTTCTCTATGGGCGATTGAAACTGATAACGAAGCGCGTAACTGGAATTATTCTTTCTTTAAAAACTCTGCAAAGCCAGATGGAATTCTCACTACAGAGCAGACTATGGGCGATGTACAATTTGAAAGACTTAAAAAGCAGTGGGACCAGGACTTCAGAGGATCTTCTAAGACTGGAAAGATGGCCTTGCTCGAGAATGGTACAAAGTGGCAGGATATTTCGAAGACTCAAAAGGACATGGACTTTATTGCGCAGAGAACTTTCTCACGCGATGAGATTCTTTCTATATTTAGAACTCCGAAGACTGTAGTCGCGATTACTGACGACGTGAATCGTGCGAATGCTGAAGCTTCCGACTATGTATTTGCAAAGCGTACTATCAAGCCTCTTATGGAATCATTCGTTACGACTCTAAACGAATATTTGTTACCGGAATTTGAGACAGATAAGAATAAGAAAATTGAATTCGTGAATCCTATCCCGGAAGATCGAACTGCTACAATCCTAGAATTTACAAACGGAATAAATAAGTGGCTTTCTCGAAATGATATTCGAAGACGTGAAGGACTTGAGCCAACAGAGAAGGGAGATATATTCTATGGTCCTTTTGGAGATGCTCCACAAGATACAGGGCCGGCAGTTAAAAGTGTGAAGATAGAAAATGCGCCTGCAGAAACAAAATCGAAGACTGATAAAGCAGTGGACGAATTTATTGCGCGTCTTCCAAAGAAAAAAGAACTAAGACGAATTACGCCTGCACAAAAAACAATCTTTAAAGAGATTTATCTCAAGCGCTTCGATGCGAATGAGAAAAAACTTATTGAAGATACTAAAAAATATTTTAGTAATCAAGAAGAAGAGGTCCAGGAGAATTTGAAGGACGAATTCGACGGACTTAAGCCTAAAGAATATAGATTCAAGGCACTCGAGGACGTTCTATTCGATAAAAAGAAAGCTGTAGGTACTGCGATTTCAATGATCACTCCTCATATAAATCAATTTATGAAAGAGGGAGGAGAAATGGCTGATTCAAATACCGGTGGCGATTATAATTTGAATCATGCGGACACTGCTAAATTTATCCAGGAGAGGTCTAAATTCTTCGCTGAAACTATTAATGAAACGACTCGAGAGGCGCTTCTTGCATCGATCAAGCTCGGAGTAGATGAAGGAGAAGGCTTCGATGATATCTCAAAGCGCATCGCGGACGTTTATAAAGATGCCGAGACTTACAGAGTCGAGCGAATTGCTCGTACAGAAGTATCGACTGCGCTTAATGAAGGTGCGGTCCAGGCTTATAAGCAGGTAGGCGTATCAAAATTAGAATGGGTCGCTGTAGGCGATGCTAATACTTCTGAAGAATGTCTTCAGAATGACGGACAGATCCGAGAGATCGGAAAATCTTTCCCTGCAGGCGCAGATCAGCCTCCACAGCATGTAAATTGTAGGTGTTCAGTGGTCGCAGTATTTGAAGATTAATTATGGAAGAAAAAGCAATAAAAAAAATAGTAAAAGATGCGATAGTCCCTTATATAAAAGGGCTTCGTAATGAAATTGAAGATGGGAATGCGACACTTAAGGAAATCTTAGAGGCTCAAAAAAAAAACCTCAAATTAGACTACGATTTAGAAATCGACAGTAAAGATTTCATCGGAGATCCTGGAGTTACTCCAGTGGCCGACAAAGATTATCCTAGCATTCTTTCAATTCAGAATTTCATAATAAAAAACTTACCTAAAAAGGGTAAAGATTATTTTAATGCAAAAGATGTTAAAGAAATTGTTACTGCAGTATATAAAAAGATCCGCATTCCTAAAGATGGCGAAGTAGACTATTCAAAAGTAAAAGAATTAGCAAAACCTCTATTTGATGAGCATGTAAAAAATATAAAAGTCGGACTCAAGAAAGTTGAAAAGGAAATTTTCGAGCATATTAAAGAAGCGACTCAAGATAAGATTTCTGCTCGAGAAATTGTAAAGCTCCTGGAGTCATTGAAGGGATCTTCTCGACTCGATGCGAAAGCGATTAAGGGATTAGAAAAATTTGTTCAGACAGTTATCATCGCAGGCGGTGGATCTCCATCCGGAGGAGGCGCAACAGGCGGAGGATCTTCGGTCGCATCATTTTTAGATCTTACAGATACTCCATCTTCATACACTGGAGAGGGATTAAAATTTACTCGAGTAAAAGCGACTGAAGACGGTATAGAATTCGTAACACTTGGCTCTGTCCTCACTTCGATTCTTGCGGATGTCGCATTCACTGGCGATTATAATGATCTCGACAATTTACCGAGTATTCCTTCAGCATATACGGATGAAATGGCCAGGGATGCAGTCGGTAATGGCTTTAATTCAAGTCTTATATATTCAGACTCCGGAGATTCTTTCGGAATAAATTTAGATCATGGTAATACTTGGAATGCGCGTGAAACTTTCGATACTATTACAGGTGCAGAAAAAATAAATAATCCTGGATTTGCTACAGATACAGTGTGGACTAAAACGACAGGATGGGCTATCACTGGCGGAGTCGCGACTCATAATGCAAACGGAACCGGCACACTTTCGCAGGCTTCGGGATCCATGATTACTCCTCTGGTAGTAGGAGAAACTTATATTCTCACTTTTACAATAAAAAATTATGTTTCGGGAAGTGTAACTCCTGCATGCGGAGGAAATCTATCTGCATTTTCAGCGAGAAGCGCAAACGGAACTTATACAGAAACTTTTACAGCGCAAAGTACAGCTTCTCTTACATTCAGTCCTACAAATACATCGAGATTCGATCTCGATGATATTTCTCTGAAGAAAATATCCGGAGGAGGAGTGCTCGCTACAAATTCAAGAAGCGCATCTTTAAATTACCCTACTCAAGAATCTGCGCCAGTCGCCTGGAATGCTTCGGGATGGAAATCTAACGCTGTCGCAGGATCTCAAAGTGCTTATTTCGAAGCTATAGTAAAAGCTATTACAGGGGCAGGCGCTATCACTGCAGAATGGACTTTAAGGAGATCTCTTAATGGGGGATCTTTTGCAGATCTTCTAACTATCAGAGATACAGGACAAAGCACTCAAACAGTGCAGTCCGGTGTTTTATTTGCGAATGAATTAATTTTTAATCAAGGAAATAGTAATCCGAATACGACTTCAGCATTTAAACTTTCGAATGCAGGACAGAATACATGGATCAATATGTTTTTTGGAGGAACTCTTCGCGCCTCTATCGGAGCAGATTCAAACGGAGCATTAAAATTATTTCAGTCTGGAGGATCTGGAGTAGAATTTTATGCAGGAAATTCCGGATTAAGCTCAAACACTCTTTATAGTTATAACTATGCGACTGCATTCGTGCATACAGGCTACGGAGAATTCGGGAGTGGCGTGCATGCAGGATCTCAAAGTCAGCCTACTTCTACACTTCAAAATCAAGGGGGTACAGCTCTAAAAGTGAAAAGAGCTACAGCGAATCTTACACTTGATAATACGGCGACTCACTGGCTCCTAGATGCTACGAGTGCGAGCTCGTGCGCAGGTACTCCATCGACTACAACATGCTCGAGCTATACAGGATCGGGACAGGCGACTTGCGAATCTCATTTACCCTGCTCGTGGAATCCTGGTAACTCTTGCTCGGCCTTTAATAATGAAAGTGGAATGGGGTCATGCTCTGGTACTTCTGGATGTAGTGTAGATACTACTTCATGCGCCGGTCCAGGCGATCAGTCTACTTGCGAAGCGCAAGATGATGCTTATGGAGGATCCTGCACATGGAATTCCGGTACTGATTGTGGAGGAATAAGTGATGAATCCACTTGCAATTCTACAGGTGGATGTGCTTCGAATTATTCTGGCTGTACTTGGGATGGGATTTCTGTTTGCTACGGTAATGCTCTATGCGATGTTATTTTTGATCAAGGGACTTGTGAAGCTACTACTTACTTTACAAATTGCACAGGTACTTACGGAATAGGTTGCGAGGGGACTTATAATAATGGAAATTGCTCTGGTACTTACGGCCAGGCGTGTAATGGTACTGTTTTATGTAGTGCCTACGGTAGCTCTGGCCCTTGTGCCGGAGAATCTGGCTGTTCATGGTCCGCAGTTTTGAATGCAGAATTACCGGATGGGGAAACTTGCCCAGATCGAACCTATTGGATATGTAATGATTCTAGCGGTGGCGCGGATGTCGTACTTATCCCATATTCCGGCCAGAAGATTAATGATGCAACGTCTTACACTTTATCAGCATATAAAGATTGTATTCATATTGCTTATTATAAAAAAACTGCCGATTGTGTATCGCTTGATGAATCGACTTGCGGATCTACGACAGGGTGCTCACAATATTATATAGATTGTGCATCTTTTGGATATGAAGGATCTTGTGTAGCAGATGCTCACTGCTCCTGGAATGGATCTTCGTGCGATGGTGGAACATATTTCTCTTCATGCGGAGGAACTTATACCCTTCTAAAAAACTGGTATAAATTTAGTGATTAATTTAAATTAATAGTATATAATTAATTCCATGTTTGAACTGATTGAAAAAATAAAACCTAGTAAACAATTTTTGCAAGAGCCACAGATTTTAATTGACGGCAATAGCGAGGAAGGAACTCGCCGAATAGTTATTACTATTCCGGTAGTAGACGAATCGCACCAAAGAATTCGTACTATTGTAAAAGAATATTCGGGAAAAGAATTTAACGAAGTCTACTCATTATTTGTAAGCGATAAAGCTTTGCTCGAAAAAGTTTTATTGGATATGGATGTGGAAGTAGATATTAGTAATTTATCAGATGATTTAATAAATAAATAAAATGGTCAAAGTAACAAGCGCAAGCTATGAAAGGGAGGTTTTAAATAATAAGGGAATTGTGATCGTAAAATTTGCACGATCGAAGGGGTGTTCTAATTGCGAAAAAGTCGCTCCTATTTTTGAAGCCTTCGCTAAAAAGCATAAAGAAATAAAATGCGTACATATTGAAGCTGATGAGAATAAAGATATCAAGCTTCCGGTAGCGTTTAAAACTCTTCCTGGAATTTTCATTTTTGAGAATGGCCAGTTTCTCGGTAATCTCGAGGGAGCTGTAACAATGGAAGATCTCGAAGGCGCTCTCGAATTCGCCAGAGCTTCTCTTACAGAATTGAAGGCTCGAGCATACGATCTAAGTGTGGTAATCAATGAAGGAGAAAAAGCAAAACTACAGATCCAGGCTGTAAATAATTTAATCATCACTCGGACAAAACTCGATGCGAATAAATTCATAACTCAAAAATAAGCCATGGAGAAAGATATTCCAGATGCAACAATAGCTGAAGCAAAAACTCTTTCAGAGTTGAATATTCACTTGGGATATATCAGTAAGCGAATTACTGATAATAATGTGGAGCGATCTAAGGACATGGGAGAAATAAAACAATCTTTAGATAAAGTAGTTTTAAATCAGATTACTCGAGTAGAATTTGATAACGTAAAAGAAAAGACAAAAGAAAACGGCGAGAATATTATTATATTGATGGCTTTTAAAAATACCCTTATAGGTAAAATGTGGGGTATCGGAATAATGGCCGGACTTATTGTAGGATTTTTGAATTTAATTATTAGTAGTGCATTAAATTAATTTTTATATGAATGAAGATAAAGAAGTTTTTATAGGTGGTGCTCTCGAGTCTCCAGTAGATGATCGAGACTGGACTCTGGCTTCAGCCGGAGCTCCTACGACATATCCTTCGAGCTGTTTTATAGATCAAGAATTTATGAATGTTACAATGCAGGGCCAGATAGGATCCTGCGTAGGTAATACCGGCGAGGAGATTGTGCGAAAAATTATCTATACTCTCTTCGGTACTCAAGAAGAGCTTTCGTTCCGATTCGTCTATGCCCTGGCTAAGTGTCTCGAAGGTACTCCTGGATATGAGCAATATTGGAGGACTGTAGGTGCAAATGATGGAACTTATCCTTCGCTCGTAGCGAAGATTATTCGAGTATATGGAGTGCCTCTCGCTAAATATTGTCCTAACGATGTGAATCTAAGCGCGGACAATTTCTGCTATCAGAGAAAGCTTATGAATATTCCACAGGAGGCTTTTGCAGATGCTTTGAAGCGCCGATCCGGTGCAGACTTCGCCGTAACTCCTAGTATAGAAGGGATCAAGCAGGCGATTAATTATGCTAAAGAAAATAACGGAGGTGTGATGATTCTCCGAAGAATGGGGGACACATATTGGAAAGATAAAAACGGAAATACTACCTGGGATAAAAAGAAGATCCTTCCGATTCGAGTACCTAAAACTTTTGTCTCTGGCCACGAAGAATTCCTTTATGGTTATGACGAAGAGCCTAACACTGGCCGAGTGCGGATCTACTGGCTTAATCACTGGTCAAAAGATTGGGCGGACAACGGCCGAGGATGGGAATATGCGGATGAATGGCTTCCATATATCGGCGAGCTTCGCGTAGTGGTTGCTTCTGTCCCGGTTGTAGATACTTTTAAATATAATTTTACTCGTATTCTATCTCAAGGCGCAAAGGGTCCGGATGTTGTAGCACTTCAGCACGTTCTAAAATTAGAAGGATGCTTTGACTATCCTACATTCACAGGATATTTCGGAAGTGTAACTTTTAAAGGAGTAAAATCACTGCAGTTAAAATACAAAGATGAAATTCTAATTCCTGCAGGACTCTCCGCACCTACCGGTACAGTCGGACAATACACACTCGCATTTCTTAAAAGGAAATATGGCGTGGTATAATATTATTAATTAAAAGATAAAATTTTTTTATGATTTCATTTTATGACTGGTTAGTAAAGTCTTCGAGTAATGCAAATAAATATTCTTTGTTTATCAAAGGATTCTTCTCTTTCGTTATTAGTATAGTGCTTCCTCTTACGGTTTATTTTGGGTATCAAATTACTTCGGCAGAGATAACTCCTATTGCGGACCTTACTGTTCGCTTTGTAGATCTATTCTTCCAGGCTCTCGGTGTACTCTTAATGATCATTGGAGGTATTAGAAAAATCTACCTTACTCATAAAGGGGAGAATCACTTAGAGATAAAATAATCTTTGTGGTATTATAAAGTCAATTAATAATTTTTAGATAAAAAAATGAACGAAACAAAACAAATGAATGCGATAAAGTTAGATGTAGCTTACGATCTTAAATATCCAGAGGGATCGGAAGCTCCTGCAAATATTAATAAGGCGTATGCCGAATTATCTCGAGACTATATCGAGTACGCAGTAACTTCTCATTATAAAGAAGGACTATCTAGCCAGTGGAGGCGAGTATACGCGAAGATTCAGAATAAGATCGCGGATGCTATAAAGAGTGAAAGTAATTTCACTATCGAGCTTTCAGATGTTGAATTGAGCTTTATTAAGATGTCTTTCGGTTCTGAAAAAACAAAGTTCGGAGCTACTCTCGCGCGCTATGTCGTAGTGCTCGAAGACGAAATCTTTGGTAGTTCAAATAAATAACTATATAATTAAAGTATGAAGAAAATCTTTATCAAGGCGCATGTAGAAAAAGCCGGAGAAAAAACTTATAGATTCCTTGCTTCGACTTCTACAGTCGATCGTCAGGGCGATAGTGTTGATCAGTCCGGATGGGAGCTTAAAAACTTCATGGCTAATCCAGTCATTTTGTGGGCCCATAACTACGGCGAGTTACCACTTGGTAAAGTAATTAATCTTACTATCAGCGATAAAGGCCTCGAAGCTGAAATAGTTTTTGCGGATGCGGATGCGAATCCAAAAGCACAGCAAGTAAAAAAGCTTATCGACGAAGGAATTCTTAATGCGGTATCAGTTGGATTCATTCCAAAGGAGCGCAACGGAAATATAATCACTCGAGCAGAGCTATTAGAGATCTCTATCGTACCGGTCCCTGCGAACCAGGAAGCTTTGACTCTTGCTTTTGAGAATAAAGAGATGGACCTTTCACTTATACAAAAAGATATCCAGGAGTTTTTGAATACTGAAGAAAAATCCGGAAGAGTGATCAGTAAGGAAAATAGAAAAAGTTTAGAGCTTGCTTATGAATCTTTAAAAGCAACAGTCGAACCTCTCAAGAATTCAATGTTGGAGATAGAAAAACTTCTTGCCCTAGGAGTGGCTACGACCGACGAAGAGGAAACTGATCTCGAAGATGATAGTAAAACCACTGATCCGGTGGAGGAAATAAAACGCCTTCTAAGACATGGCAATACAAACATCTCTCAAGTTTTGGGACTACTCAAAACATTATAAGCTAATTTTTTAGCAACCATGCCAGAAAAATTTGAGGTAACAGCAGATCAGCTTAAGGGCTTGATCGCTGAAGCGACTAAATCAGTCGCAGAAAGTTTCGATGCAAAACTCGAAGCGAAAACTGCCGAATTCAATACTATCGAACAAAAGTTCGCGAAGATTGGACAGGTAGAAGATATTAGTAAGTTGGCAGGTAAGGAGAAGATGGCGATGTTCGTCAAAGCTCTTTACAACAAGGATAACCAGGCTCTAGCTCCTTTCAAAAAGGCGATGAGTGAAGGTTCTACTTCAGGAGGAGGATTTCTCGTTCCAGAGGAATTTACTGCAGAAGTGTATCGAATCATCGAAGACTTTGGTTTGATCTCAAAACTCGGTACTCGTATCGTGATGGGATCAGATACTAAGAATGTGCCTCGTCTTTCTTCTTCAGTTACTATCTCCTACCCAGGAGAAGCGACTGCAGGTACAGAATCACAGCCAGTTCTTGCGCAAGTTCAGCTTTTGGCGAAGACTTGTATCGGACTTACTGCGATGTCAAACGAGCTACTTGCAGATGCTAACGTATCTGTAGTGGATCTTCTTGCACAGCTTTTTGCTGAAGCAATCGCAGGGGAAATCGATAGTCAAGGATTTACTGGAACAGGATCACCATTTACGGGCATACTTGGCGATACTGGATGTACAGTAGTAACTATGGGAGCAGGTCAGACTGCTTTCAGTGATGTAACTCTTGGAGATTTCCGAGACATGATCACACAGGTAAAGCCTTGGGCTTTACAAGGTGCAGGATTCGTTATGCACCGAACAGTTTGGGCGCTTGCTCAAAAGGCAAGAGTAGGAGGCACAGCGTCTACTACTACAGATTACTTCGCTTCTTCTGCGAACCCTGTCATTATAGGAGTACCGCAAGGCTACCCTTCAGCGACAGCAGGTTTTCTCTGGGGATATCCAGTATATCTTTCAGACAAGATGCCTTCGACTACAGCTTCAGCTCCGGCTACAAAGTTCGCTTTGTTCGGAAATCTAAAGCATGTATTCTACGGAGTTCGTGAGGAATTGGCAGTCTCTATCTCTGATAGTGCGACTGTAGGAGTAAACAATCTCTTCGAACAAAACATGTCAGCCGTACGAGTTATCGCTCGACATGCTATTGCTGTAGGACTTCCTTCAGCGTTCGCAGTATTGAAGACACACGCTTAATAAACTGTCTTTAATTTGATAGCTCCTCGAAGCTTTCAAATATTATTAAGATAATCAAAAAAAGCGTATGTTGAAAATCTCTGAAAAATTCAAAGTATTGAATCTTTTGGCTTCGACTTACATTACTGCAGATCTTAACGGAGATGGAGTGAGTGTAGAAGAGTTCGAAGATGATGCTTTGGTAATCCTGTCTTCAGGATTGATCGCTAGTACGAATGTAACCTTTGCAGTCAATGTGCAGGCTTCGACTGTAGTAGGGGGAATCTATTCAACAATAGGATCCTTCACTACACTTGGACCGACAGACGATTATAAGGTTGGCGCAATCCCGGTATCTCTTAAGGGAGATAATAAGTTTGTACGACTTCAAGTCGATGCAATACTCGGGACTGTAGGAGTTACAGTAGATGCGATTTTAGGTGCTACAATACTTGTACGTCCTAGAGTTGCTGAAGCCGGAATTAATTCTCCGACTGTAGCCTAATCTAAGGATGGATCATCTCGCGATGGTCCATCTTATAGAGCAGGTACTCTGCTTTATTTAAAAAATAACATAAATATTTTATGGCAAAAAAAGCAATCGTAAATAATTGGTGTGCAGGAAAAGAATTTCTCGTAGGAAAGATTTATTCAGATGAAGAAGTAAAAGGAATGGATCCTCGAGACTTCGAAGACGTTGTAGAAGTGGAAGTAAAAGCTCCAGAGGTTAAAGCTGAAGAAAAAGCAGAAGAGCCAGTTGCAGAGGTGGCTCCAGAGGAAGAAAAAAAAGAAGAGGTAGCGCCGGCCGAAGTTGCTGAAGAAAAAGCAGAAGAGCCAGTCGCGGAATCAGCTTCTACGACTCGAAGAAAAAGAGCTTCTAAATAAATTTAATATATGGCCGATCTTACTACAAAAGCAAAAGTAAAAAGTTTCTTAGGAATCGCATCGGGTGTTACTACTTACGATACTCTTTTTGATACTCTCTGTAAAAATGTTTCTGCATTGATAGAAAGATATTGTAATAGGACTTTTACCGAAACTTCTTATACAGAATATTTTGACGTTAATTCCGGGGACGAATATGTATTCCTCCGTAATTTCCCGGTAGCATCTCTTACTTCTGTAAAGTATAGGACCGGCCCATATAGCGCTATAGTGTGGCAGGATTTTAACGCAAACGATTATCTTCTTTATGAATCTCGAGGACGAATAAAATTTTGTGTTAGATTACCGGAAGCTGATAAATATATCCAGGTGGTTTATACCGGCGGATATAAAATTGATTTTACACATGAAACAGATCCTCTTCTTCACACACTACCAGGAGATCTCGAGCAGATCGCGACTGAATGGGTAGCTAAAATTTACAATATGAGAAAGGCCCAGGGTATACTTTCTGAATCTACAGAAGGACAGTCTATAACATTTAAAGAAAGTAATTCCGGAAAAGAATTCCGGGATGGATTATCTTCTTATAAAAATATATTAATTTAATGAAATATTTTACTGATCAAAAATCAGTTTCACTCATAACAAGAATAACCGGATATGTAGGAAATCTTTCTCAAAGCTCTGCTATCACTACGGTTACTTCTTGCTATCTTAGGCCACTCTCTGAAGTGGAATCTTCTAATAATGGATTTCAATTCGGGACCGCTTTTAATGCGATCTTCGAGCCGGAAGATGATGTCCGGGAGCTCGATAAAATTACGATCGAAGGCGTAGTCTATACAGTAAAAGGAGTAGCTCTACATGATCGAGGAATATTTACACAATATTTAAAAGCGCTTATTTTTAAACCAGAGGCACAATGATAGAGATAGAAGTAAAAGGATTTAAAAAGCTTGCAGATCTTGCGGATCGATATCCTGGTATTTCTGAAAAACATGTAGCTAAGGCAATTACCAGAAGTCTTATTCGGATCCAGGACAGCGCAAAAAGAAACGGTCCATTCGGTACTACCGGACAGCTTCGCCAGAATTGGAATCTGAAGATAGGGCGCTTCGAAGGAGCTCTCTCATCCGGTGCAAAAGCAAACGGATTTCCCTATGGTACTGCAGTAGAATTTGGTACAGCTCCGCATGCGATGATGGTAAACGAACCCTTTAAATTGTGGGCGCGCAGGAAGGGATTAAATCCTTATGCGGTGGCAAATTCAATAAAGAAAAAAGGTACGAAGGCGAATCCGTTTTTTGATAAGTCAGTAAGCGAACAAGAAGAAGCAGTGAATCGCGAGTTTGATCAAGCAATAAATGATATACTAGAAGAAATATGATATCCATAGGAACAATCCGCACAAATTTAAAAGGAGTCGTTTCAAATCTCGTAACTGCGAGCGTGGTTTCTGTAGTGTATGATTTCTTTAAGCCGGATGTATCGGGATATCCTGCAGTCGTTTTTGATATTACAAATAACTCCGATGCGTTTCTTACGAATAAAGAAAACCTTTTAAAAATTACTTTCAGCGCTTATATTCTTGTAGAGATATATAACAATGGAATCGAGGATGCGACTCGCCTCCTGGACACTGTAACGGATGCTTTGATTGTAGAGCTCCGAAAGGAATCGAATCTATCTCTCTCTGGATCTGTAGACTGGATCTCTCCGGCCATAGGTCCCCGGACTCAAATTGAAACACCTAACGGACAAGCGTTTTCACAGCAATTAGATATTACTATTAATGTCGCAGATACTATTTAAATAAAATAGTATATAATTAAAGTATGTTAGAAAAAGCACCAAAAGATAAAATGATAAGATCTCCTCGCAAGACAAACGACGAAGAGGTTTCTACGCCTGTAGAAATCAAAGCGCCGGCTGTTCTTCGTGAAAGAGATTATTGTTTTCCTGCTCATGGCATTACTATTAAGGCCGTAAGTATTTTGGAAGCGGAGAAAAAATTATTAGAAATTATAAGTAAATAAAGCACATGAAATTTATTGGAAGAAAATTTAATTTTGGTATCGGAAGAGAAGTAGCTAGAGGTACAGGCGTAGCCTCTGCTTTTTGGCTTCCTCATACTGAAATATCATTCGACGAAAAAGTCGAACAAGTTAAAGATGATGGAGTTATTGGAGTAATAGAAGGTCAGAGCGATGCAAAAGTCGTAAAGAAATATGCAGAAGGATCTCTGTCGAGTATCATAAACGACGACAGCTTCGGACTTGTGCTTAATGCTACGTTCGGATCTAGTGTCGTAACTGGTCCTTCTGATAGTGCTTATACTCATACTTTCTCCGTTCTACAAAGTGCACAGCACTCTAGCCTCACGCTAAATGTGGACGAGCCGAACGCATCGGGATCCGGAGCTCTCCGATTCCCTCTCTGTATGATCGATTCTCTCGATGTCGATTTCGAAGTAGGACAGTTCCCTACTTTCTCAATGGCATTCGTAAGTAATATCTCTTCAGTACAGACAGCGAGCCCTTCTTACACAGCGCCAGACAACTTTAAGCCACAGGACGGAGTAATCCGAATCGCGGACACTTACGCGAACCTTGCGACTGGTACATCTTACGCAGTAAGAAAAGTATCTCTCTCATTCGCTAAGAATCTTGAAGACGATCATAATATCGGATCTGTCGCAGTTACAGATCGCTTGAATAAGCAGTTCCAGGTTTCGGGATCTCTCGAGATGGTATACAACGATCGAGAATTTGCTGATAGCTTTATGCTCGCAGATCTTACTCGAGCGCTTCAGATTAAATTCACAAACACTGCAAAGACAATCGGTGCATCTACAAATCCATCGATCACATTCAAGATCGCGAAAGTAAAGTTCCAGGAGATCGCAAGATCTATCTCAAAGGATGATATCACTATGATAACTTTGAGCTTCGAAGGTTACTACTCAATAGGAGATAGTAAAATGGCCGAAGCGATATTAGTAAATGATGTAGCCTCATACGTTTAATATATGACAAGAGAAACAAAAACAATCGAATTACCAGTTACTAAAATAAAAGTAGAAGTATTTACTTTCGTAACTGGCCTTGAGAAAAGGACACTTACTCAAATGCTTCTTAAAAATACTTCTGTCGATGTGAAGTCTCAAGATATTAAAGGAGACATTCCTCTCGATCTTCTTTACCAGGCGAACGATAAGGCTGTAGAAATGCTCGTCGTATCGTTCGATGGATCAAAAGAGAAGATCATCGAAAATATTAATAATCTCCCTGCGAGTGATTCTGAATTTCTCTATCAAGAGATTAATGCGATTACCCAGGACAAAGATTTTTTAGCAGAAGGGAAGAAATAGAGTATAGCTATAAAGTTTTACTGCATGGCGAAAAGTCTAAACTTCCCGAAGAGATGAAGGAAGCTCTTGTCTGCGAAAAGATGCACTGGACACACTCGGATTATAACGATCAGCCGAATTGGCTTGTAGATATTCTTCTACTGAAATGGTCCTTAGAAAACGAGCACGCAAATAAACAAAATAAAAACCATGGCAAGTAAACTTTTAGAAATAGTAATAAAAGCTAGAGACGAAGCGACAGATACGCTTAAGGGTATTTCTAAAACTTTAAAGGCGAACGAAAACGATCTCAAAAATGTAGCAGTGGCCTCCGGACTAGCGTTCGGGGGTATTGTTGCGTTTGCCGGTAATGCACTAAAGAGCGCTTCTGAAGCGGAGAAGGTCCAGGCGCAATTAGGAGCCGTTCTTAAATCTACTGGAGGCATCGCCGGAGTAACTGCAGATCAAGCGATTAAGCTTTCTCAAAGTCTTCAAAAGGTTTCTACTTTCGGGGATGAGGCGATTCTCTCTGCACAAAATATGCTCCTTACTTTTACAAATATAGGATCAAAGGTATTCCCAGAAGCGACTCAAACAGTCCTCGATATGTCAGTGGCGCTCGGCCAGGATCTTAAGTCGAGCTCGATTCAGTTAGGTAAAGCCTTAAATAATCCTATCGATGGTATAACAGCACTTACTCGAGTAGGTGTTAAATTCACTGATCAGCAAAAAGACATGATCACTAAACTCGTGGAATCCGGCGATGTTATGGGTGCTCAAAAAGTTATCTTAAAAGAATTGGCGATGGAATTCGGAGGATCTGCTTCGGCTGAAGCAAAAACTTTCGGTGGCCAGATTCAGCAAATTACTGAAATGATCGGAGACTTTAACGAAAGTATCGGTAATGCTTTAATGCCTCTATTAAAAAATCTTTCTGCAAATATAAAACCAGTGATCGAAGCGATGATTAAATGGGTAGATGCGAATCCTAAACTTACTGCAGTAATCATCCTTACTACTCTGGCAATAACTGGCCTTATATTCGCGGTATCAACTCTCTCCCTGGCCTTCCTGGCACTCTCGGCCACTCCGGTAGGCTTGGCGATCGCAGGTATTGGAGCTCTGATCATAGCGATTCTTATTCCTACAATTATGTATTTGATTACTCACTGGGAATCTTTGAAGGAGACAGCTTTCGCAGTGTGGACTTCGATAACTTCTTTTGTAGATACTGGAGTTAAAACCATCGGAGACTTAATCGATAGCACAATGAAAAATATAAAAGCTGTTTGGGAATTTACTCTTCTTTTCTTAAATGAATTTATAATTAATACGCTCGGCCTTATTATGGGTAGTGTGGATTTCTTTTTAACACTTCTTGATTCTAAATGGAGGGAGCACCTGCAGGCAATTTTAGATTTCGTAATACTTATTTTTACATCGATGGGAGAATATATTTATAATCTTCTGAATGTATCTTTTAATTATGTAATGAATCAGCTCGAGATCTTCAGCAAATGGTGGGCCGGTATTTGGACTGCGGTAAAAGAATCTTTAAAATCTGTATGGGAAGAAATAAAATCCGTACTCGTTAGCGCCGTAGATTATATCCTGGATAAAATGGCTCCTCTCATTAAGACACTTGAGAAAGTTATATCTCTTGGAAATAAAGTACAGAGCATCGCTTCTAGTTTTGGAAGCAAGCTATCCGGAGGACTCGAACAGCTCGGAGATGGATTAAGCAGTATTATTTCTAGCGGTAAAAAATCTCTCGGAGTGAATGATGCGATTATTTCTCCAGATGGAAGAGTGATCACTACTCATCCGGATGATTATCTTATTGCCACAAAAACTCCAGGATCACTCGCAGGAGGAAATGGAATGAGTCTCACTATAAATATGAATGGCGGTACTTACCTAGATCCAGGAGTGGCCGAAGATATCGGGGATATGATCATCCAAAGATTTAAGCAAATAGCAAAAATTTAAAAGCATGATAACACTAACAATAGACGGAGTAGATAAAGCCGGGTTAGTAGATTGGAAATCTGTAAAGCGTGAAGAGGTCCTTACAAAAGAGCCGAATACACTTTCTTTTTTAATACGAAAATTCGGGACACAAACTTTTAAGCCGACTGCAGGCGACGAGGTTGTTTTGACTGTTGGCGCTACAAAAGAATTCGGCGGATTCGTTACAGAAATAAGCGAGACAATAATCGCGCGCGTGGAATATATTCAAGTTATTTGTAAGGATTATAGCTACTCGCTCGATCGACAGCTCGTATCGAAAGTATATACGTCTCAAACTGTCGATGCTATCATCGATGATCTCCTGGCCACTTTCTCCACTGGATTTACTGCAGTGAATGTAAACTGTCCTATTACCATCGACAAAGTGCAGTTTAATTATTTGTCGATATCAAAATGTTTAGAAAAGATTACGGAGCTCGTAGGGGATTTCGAATGGTATGTCGATTACGATAAGGATATTCATTTCTTCGCCTCGAGCTCGCAGTCTTCAGCATTCGATCTCACTGATACTTCAGCAAATTATGTTTTTAATTCTTTAACCGTAAGAGAAGATACTCATCAACTTCGAAATGAAATTATTATTCGAGGAGGACTTTTGACTTCTGATTCAAATAGGACAGAGCTCTTAAGTGGAGATGCAAATAAATTAATCTTTCCTCTTGCGACAAAATTCGCATCGCTTCCGACTGTTACAGTTGGAGGAGTAGGAAAAACTGTCGGAGTAGAAAATATCCAGGACCCTACAGCTTACGATGTGATGTGGAATTATAATGAGAAGTCTTTAAAATTTGCTTCAGCTCCGGCATCCGGGACTGCAAACATTTCTGTAGTCGCTCCGTATAACTACCCTTTGATCCTAGAAAAAAGAGATGAATCATCTATCCTTACTTATGGACTTTTTCAGCATGTAATCGTCGATAAGACAATCGTAGATCTCGAGACGGCCGGACTCCGCGCGGATGTAGAGCTCTTAAAATATTCACAGCCATTGAAGACAGCAAACTTCGAAACTTATGAGGATGGGCTTCGCACTGGCCAGACTATAAATATTCAAAGTACGATTCGTACGATCGATCAAGATTTTAAGATCCAGGCGATTAAATCATTCCTTCGAAGTCCGGATGCGGAAAATCTTAGCCATACGATAGAATCTGTTACTGCAGATGATCTCGGAATAAATGATATTCTCACTCGCCTCTTAATTAAAAATCCTAGTGATCAGATCGATATCTCCCAGGACGAATATATCGTTCGAATAAGATCTATTTTAGAGACTATGGAAATCACTGATTCAGTTTCTACTCCGACAAAATCTTCCGGGCCTTATGTTTGGGACACTGCGCTCGTAGGTTTTTCTACATATTCTTAATAAAAAAATGTATAATTAAAATATGAAAATAAAACTAAAGGATAATCTCGGAAAAATGAAAGGGCGCGTTCGTATCATTACGACCGATTCTATCACTGGAGAAATAAAAAGGATCTCGAATTGGTATGACAACATGATCATGCTCGGCGCAAATACCGGGAAGGATCTTATCCTGGATAGAATGAATGGTGTAAATACTTATTCTTTAAATATTACTCACATCGATATCGGAGACGATAATACTTCTCCTTCAGCTTCAGATACAGCTCTCGGGAATGCCGTAGCTCGAGCATCTAAAGTTACAGGTGTAGTCTCTGGAAATTCTCTCACTCTCCGATTCTTTTTTGCTTCAGCAGATCTTACAAATGGAAATTATTATGAAGTCGGTACTTATGTCGATGGATCTGCAGGAGTAGATACCGGACAAATTTTTAATCACGCACTTTTCGGGAGTGTATATGCGAAGGGTACGAATGAAGATACGACTTTAGAAGTAGTATTTAGTATCACTTAATTATATAATTTAAAAAAATGATCAAAGCAGGACAAACAATTTTAGCGACAGATATTATTCAGACTGTAGTAGCCGGCGAGGCTTTGACTGCAGGTAACGCATGTTATATTTCTGCTTCAGATGGAAAGGCTTATAAATGTGATGCCGATGATATTACTAAAGTCGCCTTTGTAGGTTTTGCTCAAGAAAATGCTTCTCTCGATGCAAACGTAAATCTAATTCATGCGATCCATGTAACAGGACTCTCGGGCCTAACAATCGGTGCGGTTTATTATTTGAGTGGAACTGCAGGAGCTATCACTGCCACAGCTCCGACTATTGCCGTACGAGTTGGAGTCGCTCTCTCGGCCACTGTTTTAAAGATGGATAAAAACGATCTTCTTGTTACTAAATTCGGAGGTACTGGCGCAGATGGAGATCTCGCAATTACATCCGGGACTACTACGATCGATCTCGCAGGTGCGCAAGTCGTAACGAAAAATTATAATTCTATTTCTATTACTGGAACAGGTAAGCTTGCTTTCTCGAATCCCCACGCAAACGGAACTATAATTTATTTGAAGTGTAAGGGAAATATGACTCTCACTTCTTCAGCATCGCCTAATATCGATGCTACAAACTGCGGAGCCTCTGGGGGGACAGGAGGTACAAGATCTTCTTCTGGAGGAAATACAGATGGCGGAGAAGGGACAGATGGTACTTCTTTTACAGGACTTACTACAGATGGAGGTCATGGGACAGGAGTCGGTACAGGACACGAAGCAGGTAACGCCGGAGTGTATGCGTATCTCACTTCAGTTACTTCGGATTACCAAATGCTCGAGCGCTACCGAAAATTATTTGTCGGAGCAGGAGGAAGCGGAGGTCGAGGTACTTGGACCTCTGGAGGATCCGGTACAGTTGTCGGAGGAAATGGAGGACGAGGTGGAGGAGCTTTGCTTATCGAAGTTGGAGGCGCATTAAATATGACTGCTACGAATGCGGTGTCAGTTTCGGGATCTACAGGACTAACAGGATCTACTACAGGATCTCCATCTACATATTGTGCAGGAGGCGGAGGCGGAGGTGCAGGAGGATTCTTAATGCTTCTTTATAATACTCTCGTATCAGTAAGCGGAACTGTAACAGCAACCGGAGGAGCCGGCGGTCCTTCAGTAAATGCAGGAGGAGGTACTGGCCGATCTGGAAATGGTGGAAGTGCGATATCTGCAGGAAATGGTGGAAGTGATGGTACTACTCCGGCCGGAGGATCTGGCGCGGATGGAATCGCTTTAGTAATGAAAAATACAGCGTTCTTCTAAAATAAAATTATGTAATGAAGAAGCTCATGCCTAGGGACATAGAAGATCTCCTCGCAGATTATGAAGATGGAATCGGCATTACACAGCTTTCAAAAAATTATAGAGTAACCAAAGGGACAATTTACTATCACATTAAAATTGAATCGAGCAGAGGAAAAATTAAGTCTCCTATAAAATATCTGGACCATGTTAAAAATCAAATACTTCTACTCGAAGAAAAAATAGATCGAGGAGAATTTTGCGATGATCAGCTCGCTTATGTAAGAGCTGAAATCGGCCGGATGAAACACTGGCTAAAAGTGGATAGATCTTGCTTGCCTGCGGAGCCGTTCGTGTTACAATAATATTTATATGTTACCTAAAGAAATATTTGAGAATGTATCTGGTCCTCAACAAATAGTAAATGAGGGTCAAAGTTTTTATATAATTGATAAAGTAGATTTTGAAGAAGGTACTCGAGTATGGATCCGAGGCGCACAATTCCATCAAAAAGGAATGGGTACTCCGGAATCCATCTTCGCTATTAATCTAGTGAAAAGAATCATCGTGGAAGGCGCTAGATTGGCGCTACGCGTAGAGTTTATACCAGGACTCTTCCTTATAGCTCTGAAGACAAAAAAGAGGCGTATAGCCACTATGGAGGCGCTCGTACAGGCCTATAATGAGATCTGTTACAAAGTAGTAAGTCCTTTCATTCTAAAACCAGAGTACATGATCCCCTGCCCTGCCGAGGTAAGGTCAATTCTTACGAGTTTCATGTGTAACATCGGGGTAGGGAAGGGGACAGCGAAGAGGTTCGGTGCGATCTTTTCCCATATCATCGAGTACGATAATGCCTACAGATTCCGACTCCTCGATCTTATGAGTGAAACTACAAAAGAAAAGCTCGCAGAGCGCCCTATCCGGGAGCTCCGAAGACTAGCGCTTCTTTCAAAGGATCGAGATGCTAAATCTGTAACCTGGAAATTCCAGAAGATCGCATACATAATTTGTATCGGACTTTTAGTCCCTTCGATCAGACGAGCTTTTAAGAAATCGATTCTTGAATCAGATTTCGAAAAGCTTCAGTATGACGAAGTGGATCGATACTGGACTGCGATGAGATCAGATTATAAATGGTGGGGCCAGGAGGCAGACGAGCGAGCTAAATTTAATATAGGAAAAAGTATTCCTGCGCCGGTCCCTAAAGCAGAGTACGAAAGATTAATGTCTCTGAAGAAATGAAAACTTTTCTACTCTTTCTTCTTATTGTTTTGGTTTTAGCCGGAGCGACATATCTTCAGTTATGGATAAATAATTTTCTAACTGAAGGAATGACTGAAGAAGAGAAAGAAAAATTTTATCAAGATTATTTTGAGTCGCAAAATAATAAACAAGATTTTTAAATATATGTCAAAACACGAGATATTCATTCAGTATACAAAGATCGTCCTAGGAATAATCGCGATCATTCTGTTTTCACTTTCAATGTTCAAATAAATTGAAGGTATAATAAAGCTATCTGAAAATTCAGTCTGCAGTCATGGCTCTCATACCGCTTCGCACTTCGAGGAAGAAATAATATTAAAAAAATTCTACTCATAACGGCCACAATAATAATTTTTATTATCTTGGCCTTCATACCGCAAGAATTACAGTCCGCACCTTCGCAGGCTGTTATTCCTATTGCTGAAGCATCGATAGTAATAGAAGAAAAAATCCCGGAAGATATTCCGGAAAAAGTAGATTACTATGCTGATAAATATAAAGTCGATAGAGATCTCGCGCACTACATCGCTAAGAATGAAAGTCAGTACAATCCGAAAGCTATCGGAGATATGAGTATCACATGCAAGCGCACAGGATCCCCGGTGCGAGCTCGAGGCGTGTATCAAATTACTGAATGTTTCTATCCAGAGATCTCGGATGCCGAAGCCTTCGATGCTGATTCAAATATAAAAATAGCGATGCAAATAATCGCGAAAGGAAAGTCTACCTGCATGAGTCAATTTACTACATGCAGGAATTATTATTCAAAGTGATTATTCATCACAGCAATTAATCGCCTGGCTCATTATGTCGCCTAGAGTGATGCCTCCACTTTTTACATGATCAACAGCCGGGAGATCTATAATCTTCAGACGTAGGCCCCAGAAGACATTAAACACGAAATAAGCGTGGTCAAAGGCCTCTTTGGCTCCTTTGGTATCTCCTTGCCCTAAAGCCTTTGTACCGACTTCAGAAAGGCGCATGGTGGCCGATAGGAGGTGTTTGCATGTGCACCATAGCTCGCCTTCATACTGCGGAATCATTCGGGCCATGAGCACCTTACGGAGATCTCTTATGGAATTCAAACTCTTAAGGTATTCTTTCTTCTTGGTTTTCTCGTATGTAAAAAATAAATGCTCCTCTGAAGCAATTAGATTCATAACGCCCAGGGCGAGATCTTCTTCAGAAGTTAAATCGACAGCACCCTCCTTGGCTTCAGATATTCTTTTTTGTAGATCTTCAGATGTCATATAATTTTATAATAAAAATCTCCGAAAAATAATCGCATAGGATTATACCATTTTCTTATTTCTATCGAAGCAAATTTAGTCGCTTTAAATTTAGGATCGTTAGGATTTTCTGTATCGAAAGTAAAATATTTATCTAGCGCTTTTTTTGTTCGAATTATTTTGTACATTTTATTTTATTATTTTTAATTTCAGAATACTAGGATTCGAACCTAGACGATACGGTTCCAGACCGTAAATGCTACCGTTACATTATATTCTGATCTCAATACCGGAGTAGTCCTAATACTTAGTCGTTGGATCTTGGACTGCGACCCCCTCACTAACTAGCTTTATGCCACAGTATCGATAGTGCATTTCAGTACATCTTAATGCACAAACTGTTATGATTTTTAATCTCCTTTTACATTCAAGACCTGCTTCAGTGTCGCCACTATTTCAATAAGATCTTTTGCATTCTCCATTACCTCATCTATATCTTTATACGCTCCTGGAATTTCGTCAAGAAGAATATCTGTCCTTCGATGCTCGATCCCCTCCATGGCTTTATCGAAATCTTCCATAGTGAATTGAGCTCGAGCTTTCGTCCTGGAGAATTTTCGGCCGGCTCCATGTGGAGCAGAGCAGAACGACATTTTATTTCCCTTGCCTTTTACGATGTAACTTTTTGTACCCATAGACCCCGGGATCATTCCGTATCGATCCTCTGAAGCTTCGATCGCGCCTTTTCGAGTGATCCATACATTATGTCCGAGATGGTTTTCTATTTGCGTAAAGTTATGATGGCAATTAATTCTTTTTACCTCGAGCTCTGAAGCCCTGGTATGATCTCCTAAAAGAATAGTCGCGAGCTCGGCCATGAATCGATCCATCATCTCCTCTCGATTCAAAAGTGCGAAGTGTTGCGCCCATCTCATATCTCGAATGTAATCATCGAATTCGTTACATCCTTCCGGAAGGTAAGCGAGATCTGGATCTGGAAGTTTTACAAACATAGCTTCGCAAATTTTCTGCGCTACTTCGATATAATGGCATCCGATTTTATTTCCTACACCTCGAGATCCGGAGTGTAGAGTCGCCCATACCTTACCAGTCTCATCGACACATAATTCTATAAAATGATTTCCTCCTCCGAGTGTACCTAACTGCTCGCGCCAGTTTCGAGATATGTCGTCGTAGTGTTTAATTCCTACTCCGAAGCCATTGTCGAAAGCAATCTCTTCGAGCTCTTCGATTCTCTTCTGCGCTGATTCAGTTATCTTGGAATTAAATTTTCCTGCGCTCATAGGAATGCGCCTTTCAATTCCGAGTCTTAATTCATGAAGACTGTTTTGTATTTTATGGAAATCGATATTTGTTTCTACGGCAATCATTCCACATCCGATATCTACTCCTACGGCTGAAGGGATTATAGCTCCGCTTGTTGGAAGCACTGTCCCAACTGTAGATCCTTTTCCGAAGTGAGTGTCCGGCATAACCGCGACATGATGAAAAAGAAAAGGTACGCTCGCAGTATTTTTAATCTGCTCCATAGCCTCCGGCTCAATATTTTCTGGAGGAATGAAAGTTATTATTTTGTCGTTTATTTTGTGCATGATATTTATTTTTCCAATATTACTTTTCCTTTATTTAATATCTCTCTGAAAGCATCTACCATTCCACTAAGTCGCATCTCTTCCGAGCTTTCTCTCGGCTCTGTCATTGTGGTTTTAGTGATCTCTACTTTCTGATTAGCTACTACCGGAATATCTATTTCGGCCCCATGTTTTACGAATGCTGAAAGCAAGATTTGACTAGCTCTTAAAACTGTAGGCATCTCTTTTGTACTTGGAGAATCTGTAGTGTAAAAATCTTCTAAGCTGAAATGGCATGTGAGCAGATTAAATTTATAATCCTTTAGATCTATCTCTACCCTGGCTCGAATAGTGCCGTCATCTTCCATCCCTATATAAACATGACGATCTATCTCAATATTAAACTTATACTCGCCCCTCATCTCGCTATCTGCACCTTTTTCTTTTAGGACTGCGATTAATTCTTCTTTATCTTTTATTGATATATTATCCATAAATATTTTATTTGTTTTTTTCTAGCCAATTTATAATATCTGAAGCCGGCATCTGAAAGTTTTTCCCCTGCTCTAAATTTGCGATTTTATCAAATTTAAAATTCTGATATTTTTTTAAAGCAGTTTCTTCGTCTGTAAATTCAAGAAGCAAAGCGAGTGCGAGCTGTGATGGTCCCGATCCTGCGTAGCCCCAATTAAAACCATCTGGGGAATGATTACGAAGTGCCAGGGATCTCGCAGGGGATAGATTATATCCATCGATATATACCTGGAGAATATCTCCTCGGCCCATTATTAATTTTCCTTTATTATTCTCCATCGATATTTTTTATTTGTGTATCTATATCTTTCACACCCTCGAGCAAGAGGTCTTTAAAATCTTTAAGCTCCTGTTTTACATCGATTCTTAAAGTAAAATTTAAAGTTACTGTACCCTTCGCGTATGAGAATTCTCTTTTAAGAGAACTTCCTTTCACTATTATTTTTTTTTGATCTTCGTTTTTCATTATTCGCATTCCGGATATGATCCGGTTTCTACATAAATCTCTGAAGGTGTTCGACCGCCGAATTCTCGAGCGACACACTTCTCATAAATCTCCGCACTTCGATTCGCTTCCTCCTGGCGTACTTCAGAATAATAAAGTATTCCAATTACTACGAGGATCCCTGTAATTCCAAAAAGAACATTTTTCATAATTATTCGCGAATTAAATTAATAAGATCCTGCGCCTCGCCTCTCTGAAGAAGTGGAAGCTGATTTTTAAGCTTTACCATTTTCTCCCGGGCCTCTAGGTATGTCATATCTCCCCACTTGAAGCTATCTACAATACCCCGGAGCTTTCGAAGGATCTTAATCCTTTTGAAGTGAGCTCTTACGAGTATGATCGGGAAGGCGAGTATGACGATAAAAATTATTACTATCATATTTATTCCTTTGGTGTGAATAATAGATAAGTAGATTCGATCGCCTTTGCCTTGCCCTGCTTCTGCTCTTTATCTTTGGCAAGATCTACTTTCTCCTGGAGCTCTTTTACTTTTTCAGTATATTTCCAAGTAGTCTTGTAGCATACTGTAAACTTGCCGAGCTTTGGATCTTCTATAAATTTCTCTTCTTCTCCTTCATTCTTAATCTCTTCGATGATCTCCGGAGCAAGAGTTTTTAATTCTGCCTCGAGCTCTTTTATCTTTTCCTTAATCGTAGCGTACCTCTTTAAAGTTGGTCCTATTATCATATATTATATTTTGCGTGTTGCGTTATTAATAACATAATAATATTAGCATACCGCAAGCAAACAACAAAAGGCGACTGTGGATAACTAGAAAGCTTCAGAATTCCTCTTCTTTATAAAATCGTAGTAGTGCTTCGTATTTTCTGATTCAGATACCCATTCAAAATTATGTATGACATTATTCGCCTTGTCTCCGTCTTTGTGATTTACGATCGGCTTCTTCTCTGGATTCGGAATAAAAGAGATGGCCACTAAGCGATGAATGAAAAACTTTATACAGCCTTTCTTCTCGCTCGAATAAAATCTTATAGCCTTATATCCCTTGTAGTGGACCTCTTGCTTTAAGATCTTTTCAGATACTACCCGATTAGTCTTTGTCTTTCGAGGCAAGCTTTTAACTCTCCCAAAATTACTGATCTGGTATTTATTTTCGTAGCCTGGAATATCTCTCCATATTTCATCATCCATTTTTAAAGAACTTTATTTAATACGTATAAGTTTATTCTAAATCCTGGGCCACTATTGCATCCCCCTCTGGAATCATTTCACCACCTTGTACCAATTCGAATGAGTCGCTCTCTACTAGAATTTTTGCAGTATCAGAGAAAGGATCGTGCTTTATACCTATAATTTTAGAATCTTCCGGTAATCCCTTTAAGATTTTAAATTTATTGATTGCACCTTCTTTTAAGTTATCTGCTAGATATTTTAAAGAAATACTAAAAATTTTTCTTTTCATAAGAATCATATTATTTAATTAATGTTTTTTTAAGCCTCGCCTCTACCGCTTTCTTCTGAATATCTCTGTAGAATTTTTTACTTCGAGGGCTTTTTTTGTGGGATAACTTTGCGAGCTTTGACATTACTTTGCTTAATTGCGATGTATTTTTTGTAGTCATTACTTATTTCTAAAACTGTTTTAATAATTTCTTTCTTAAGATTCTCGCGCTCCCATTTATAGATCTTCCTTTTGAAAGTAAGAATCTTTCCTGTGAGCTTGAGCTCCCGGCTTTGTGTCTCTAAAGTGTGGCCCTCGAACTCCACACTTTTATTTATAAAGGATGTCTCCATCCATTTTAAACAACACACTGGATCCACTTTGCCGTATTTCATTTCGACTAACATCGAATAAAATACTAACTGCTCGTGCTTCTGGACCTTCACACGATCCCAAGGCGCTTTGCCCTCCGGGGATAGGTGGCCAGTTTTAAATTCATTGAAGCGCAATCCTTTCGGATCGAAATCATCCAGGTAGCCCAGGATCTTTATTCCTTTATATTCGACTTCGATCTTGTGCTCGGGTGTGCCGTACACATCGAGTCCTTCTATACTTTTTAATTGCTCTAAGTGGTCCGCAATAGTTTTTCCGAAAAGAGTTTCTGCAGTCTCGAATGGCTTCTCATTTTCATAGTAGCGCCTTCGAAAAGCTCCACGATCTTTTTTCCATAGGGAATAAGCGGAGTAAGATATATATTCGCGTGGAAGTAAAATGTTGTTTTTCATTTTTTTTATAAATTATTTAGATCTGATAAATTCTGATCAAAAGTTCCACATCTTTTTGTTTTAGGTTTATATAAATCACTTACGATTTTATCAAATTTTTCATTTGAAATCTTAAAATCACATCCATCTCTACCGCATTCGTGCATGAAAGAAAGCCGATCATCTCGAAGTGGAGCCCAACATTTAGGACATCTATTATCTTTTAATTTATTCCAGTCCATCTAAAAAATTATTCTTCTATTAATGTATAAAATCCGCCGTCGGCTTCTATGGCTATACCGGCGAAGAAACAATCAGCTCCGATTTTTGTAGTTACAATTCTTTTAAAAATTGCTCGGATCTCATCTACATCATTGTAGATTTTTTTCTCTTCTCCTTTTTTTATAAATTCTAATTGCATATTATATTTTTGTTTCTTCCCATCTTCGGCGTATGACTTCACACCCTACATCCGCACTATGATTTTCTTTTTTTGTAACAGTTAAAACTTTTAATACTTTGATATGTTTTATAATATCCCCTTCGCTTAAATGATCTCCATTTATTAAAGACAAAGATACTTTATATACATTCTTTACTTCTATCACATCGATCGGCTCGAGATTCACTTCTCGAATGATTTTTCTTATAGGTCTTTTTTTTATTATTTTTTTTCTCATTTTTATTTTATTTAAATAATCTGTCGGGGAAGTGCGTACCAAACGCGTAGCCGAATCGAACGGCAATTCAACCCCTGGAAGCGCTCTACCAACTGAGCTACATATATCGATTTGACTCTTTCAGAGATTAAATCATCCCATATATATGGCAGGGCTCGAACCTGCGCCATGTCTCCCCCGACAAATTACTTATCCACAGTTTTATTATAATTCGTTTACTTACGGCTTGCAAATGACTTATCCCCATACTATAATAATTATGTGAGTGATTATTAATAACGCAATATATAAAACGCAATACGCAAAATATAATATATGACTAAAGTAAAAAATGAAGGTGGATATGATTTCGGTAATTTTAAAAAGGATTCTCTAACAAAGCCTAGAGATCTTTGTTGGGAAAACTGGATGAAGTTTGAGAAGATCGGGGACAAAGTAGCAGGGTATATCCGAGATGTTTTCTATAGACCGGCTGAAGGCCAGTTTAAAGAGCAGAGAGGAATTACTATCGAACAGCAAGACGGAGAGCTTATCAATGTTGGAATCAAAAGACTTTCTTTTATTCTAAACAAAACTGATGGCCTACGACTTGGAGATCCGGTTACTATTGTTTTAGAAGCTGAATTGCCTCCAAAGCAAAAAGGATTCTCTAAGACAAAAGTCTTCGCATACTATGGAACTAATCTTCCGGAGAATGCAGGAAACAAAACTGTCCGAGAGCTTGAGAATGAAGACATCGCACTTGGAGGCACAATCGTAAAGACTGCCGACGATGAAGATGATGATTCAGATCCTTTAGCTGACGAGCCAGGAGGCGGAGGCAAGAAGAAAGGAGGAGCATTCTAACAAATCAAATTCACTCACAAAATAAAACCGCCCGAAAGGCGGTTTTATTTGTGGTAAAATATATTTACCGAAAAAGGTTTATTTTTTGTTTCATAAATACTGGCGGTAAAAATAGCGCGTCCGTAAAGTCGGGCGCTATTTTTCTTTTAGAGGTCCACTACCTTTTGAGATATACCTCTAGCTTTTTCTTCAGTAAGAGATTTTCGAAATGAATTTTTTTTGATCTCTATAAAATCATCGACATCGATTATACAAAAACATTTAGGATATTTTATTACTATTACAGCATCCGATTCTTTTGTGAAGATCCCATCTACCGGCTTCACTCCCCGCGAATCGTCCGGGATCTTATAGTTTGTATGGCCATGCTTCGAAGCAAGGAGCCAGTCGAGCTGATGCTCTTCTACGGCCGAGAATGAGATACTATCGATCCGAGTCTGCTTCACTTCGTACCATGTCGTACGATCGAAGGGATGAGCCCGGAGATAGTGGCGGAATCTAATTGTGGCTGAAGCTTCACGCTTAATCATTTTGATTTAAATATTACTACCATACTAGGAAATGGTGCGGAGTTTTTATGACCTCCAAATTTTAATCTACCTTTTAAAAATCTTATTTCAACATTTCTTTTTTTATAAATATATTTATGAAAGTATTGTGTATCTGTCCTCGCAGGAATTAATAATACCACTACCCCCCCCCTAGCCATGCTTGATTTTTGTACCCAGTCTTTTAGGACCCTTCCGTATGGCGGATTACAGAAAACAATTTCTTTATCCCAGGACTTTATTAATCCGTTCTGATCCTTAGTGAAGAATTTTTTACACTTTGCATTTTCTTTTGTTGCGCAAGGATCGAGCGTGAATTTAAATTCTTTATTTAATTCATTAAAAAAATCTTGTGGCGTAGCCCATTCTTCAGTCTTACTACTAAAATGTAATTCTTTATTCATTTTTTTTTTTTTATTTTTTCTTATCTAATCCTAAATAAAGTCGCTCGCTAAAATCTTTTTTATTTTCTAAGCAGTCCTGGACCGCTTCGTCTATACCTCCGCGCGCTATGAGATTAATATA
>Ga0172380_10001826_pt1 | contig 35758 bp, 47 predicted proteins | sample Leawe162metaG_FD_119747 | JGI IMG/M metagenome (GOLD analysis project Ga0172380, IMG submission 119747) | Leachate microbial communities from a municipal landfill in Southern Ontario, Canada - Leachate well 162 metaG | ecosystem: Engineered > Solid waste > Landfill > Unclassified | place...
GATCGCAGATCGACATTCGTAGATGTTGGTCAAGCGGCGGATTACACTAATTCGCCGCCGACTCAGCTTAGTTCTGCTACATCACGAGGTCTTTCGGGACCGGCCGCATTCTTATCGAGAACAGGTTTGATCTACCAAGGTCGACTGCTCTTGTCTTACAACGACAGCATCGAAGCGAGTCGAACAGGTTACGCGAACAATTTCTATCGCGACTACCCGTACACAGCTGATTCAGCTTTGAGCTTTAGATCAGGGTCATCTGGTTACGCAAAAGTCCTTCGCATGATCGACTCCGATGGTCTGGTAGTTTTCACCGATCGCGGCGTCTTCACAAACTTTGGACCATTGGGACCTACCAACCTTTCTCTCGATCGGCGCGGCAGCTATGTTATCGATTATCGCGTTCCGCCAATCGTAGTTCCTGGTGGCGTCTTATTCGTCGATCAATCGAGCAACGTCATACGTCAGCTTATCTTTTCCGACGAAGCAAATACCTACCTAGGTCAAGAGACCAGCATTTTCAGCAACCACTTGTTTGTTGGAAAGCGCATCGTATCTTGGGCTTATGAGGAAGGTGTTGTCGCACTTCTATGGGTTGTTTTCGACGACGGAAGTTTTGCGAGTTTCACTTACGAAAAAGACCAAGAGATGCGGGCTTGGACTCGTCACGATTTTTCGAGCGATGATCTCAAAGTCGAGTGGGTCATATTTGACGGAGTCTACACAAGATGGATTGTAAACAAAGACGGCGCACGATCTGTTGAGACAGGTCTACCGAGATTCTTAACTGAAACGACAATAACGAATCCTGAGATCGATAAAGGCGAGATCATCGCCTACATGGATTCGATTGTCTCTTGGTCATCGTTGATCAACGATGATTTAGTCGGTGCTGACACTTTGGATCTCACACCGGTTGTACCTGACGACTGGGAAGGTCAACTGACACTTACGTGCGGGACGTCTGCTCTTTTCACGGCCGGCACTCGTGGTGCAGTCGGAACAATCTTCCGCTACTTCAACCCTGACGACGGATCAAGTGTCGATCTGGAAGTGATCTCGCGCACGAGCGACAACGAGGTAGTGGTCGAAGCGATCGATGTTTACTTCCCGTCAGACTACGCAAGCGACATCAGACTTTACGACACCGCGACAACCTTCACTGGTCTCGATCATTTAGATGACGAAGAAGTCTCGGTCATTGTCGACGGTTACGTGGTCGCATCGCCGAATAACGACATTGAGCATTATGACTTAGTCATTCCGTCTGGCGGATCCATTACGCTCCCTGGCGGCCTTAGAGGTGCGATTGTTCACATCGGCCGACCTATCACTGGTGACGTCGAGACGCTCGATATAGCGACCGTCGAGCAGCGTCCGGTGCTGATCGAGTCTCAGACGGTCAATAAGGTTTACGTCAAAGTCCACAAAGCTCGCGGACTCTATGTCGGGAACAATTTCCCGACATATAATCGAGTTAACGGTATGGAAGATGTCGACAGCATTCAAGTTGACTATGAGGCTGACGATGAGATCATCACCAATCGATACCAACCGCCAGTAACTCGTCGAGTAGAAGTTACGATACCTGGCGATTGGAAATCGAACGGGCGAGTCTGCATTAGACAGTGCGATCCGCTCCATTTTGAAATTTTATCGATCATAGCCGATACTGAAGATCTTAGGAGGTAAGATGGCAGCGGAGTATGCACTTGCGGCTTTCCAACTAGCTTCTAGTCTTAATCAAGCTGAAGCGATTCGTAGCCAAGCAAGGTTGACCAAAGAGATTGCAGAGTTCAACGCTCAATTTGCGGAACTCGATGCTTTCCGTACCGAGCAGTACGGCGAGACAGAAGTTGCTCGCTACCAATCAGAGATCGACAAAACTGTAGGTGAGCAGCGCGTAGCTTATGCGGCAAGCGGTGTCGATGTGACATCGGGAACGGCCGCCGCAATTCAGGCAGAAACAAAGCTGACAGGTTTTCTGAACCAATTAGACATTCGCAGCCAAGCCCAGGCCAAAGCTCTTGGTTACAAAAGAGAAGCACTTGGTATTAGACTTCGAGCTATCACAGGAGAATCGCAAGCCAGCTTAAATGCTAACGCGACAGAAGTTGCTGGTGGAATTGGCGCGCTCCAAACAGGTATCAGCGGTTACAGGAGAGCATAGATGGCAGTCCAGATCCCTACACTTCGCAGAGTCGGCGCACCTGAGCCTCAATCCGTTGGGCGCATGGACGTTGATCTCCCAGATACCGTCAAGCCTCAAGCTGCGATCAACACCGCAATTGAGAACTTTGCGCAGGCTGAAATCAAAGTAATCAACAAAGCTGAAGACGACGCCATCGATCTCACGGCGACTCGGGCCGCGGCCGAGTACGAGTCGAAATATAAAGTTGAGCTTGGTAAAGCAAAGCTAGTCGAAGGTGATCCGACCGAAGTCTATTCAAAATTCGACGAAGACGAAAAGACTTGGCAAGATGAGATTCTCAACAGATACGAAGGTGCTTCGGAGCGAACAAAAGAAGCCATTCGCAATCGGATGCAAAAAACCTCTTGGTCACTTCTCGACCAGAAGGAAGTCAGTCGCGCACTTCAATATTCGAAGTTCGACGAATCGACTACGACCGCTGCTATAAAACTAAAGCAAGATAATATGTTGAGCGCCGTCGAGATCATCGACGCAAAAAACCCAGAAAGCTTCATGGGTCTTCGTCAAGCTGTCGCTGACATCCAAGAGATCCGTTACGGCCGCGGAAGTCGCAATGGTCTCATGATCGAAGACGAAGACGGCAACAAAAAGCCGACGAAGACTTTACAGCTTCAGATCAAAAAAGATCTCAGTGAAGGTCTAACTAACGCCATCTCAACTTTGAATGCTGTTGGTAAAGTCGACGAAGCTCAGATGTTGATGGACGAGTACAAAGAGGTACTCACCGCCGACGATCAAATGAAGCTCACGAAAGAAAACAAATCGTCAGCTATCAACAACCAAGCGTTGATGGAAATTGAGAAGGTCAAGTTTCTTAGTAACGACGAAGCGATGTCGAAGCTCGATAAGATTTCCAATCTCGAGGTTCGCGAAAAAGCTCAAGAGAAACTCGATGCACTTCAGCGTCGTAAAGAGAACGCAGTCGAGCGCGAACAAAAAGTCACTTACGAAAACCTGGCAGACTACGTCAAAGGTAAGGACTTTCTAACTGTTTCGGAATTAGAAGAGGATCCGGTTTTCAGAGGTAAAGCGGATCGGCTGTCAGCTAAAGGTCGCAAAGATATTGAAGCGATGATCGAGAAGCCAAAGGAGTCAAATCCTGTGGTTTTAGAGGCTGCGTACAACAAACTGTTTACCCCTCAATTCGCCAACATGACTTACCCTGAGTTGATGGAGACGACTGCCGGACTCAGTGAAAAGCACAAGACGATGTTCGAAAAGAAGTGGCAAGACGCTAAGGAGCAAACTGCACCTGAGCAGCGCCAAATGATTCAGTACATGGGTAAGTCTCTCGAGCGAGAACTCCTGAGAACCAACATTGTAAAGTCTCAGCGTAGCGGTCGCGGTCTGACCAAAGAAAGCGTTAAGAAGAAAAACCAGATATATTCCGAGATGATGGAAGCTATCGATAGTTTTCCACCAGGTTATACACCGCTTCAGCAAGAGAAGTGGGTAAAGGACTACGTCACGTCTTACATCAAAGAGGAAGCATTCACCGGCTCAAGCTCAAGCCCTCCTAGGTTCCAAAGTGCACCACCTGCTAGTCGCGGTACAGTTACGCCGCCAAAAGCAGATGAGCGTAAAGAGCAGGGAGCTACTCGCAAACTGACACCTGCCGAAAAACAAGAGGCGGCCGTTGCTTGGCTTGCAGCAAAGGGTAGACCTTGGTCTTCTAAAACTGATACCGTTATGGAACTCGGTAAAGTTTACGAAGCCAGCAAAAAACCTAAGGGACAATAATGAGAGTCGAGAGCATCGGTCTACAGAATGAAACCATTTCTTCAAACCAAGAGGAAGCGGCTAAAAACATTCAAGGTGCTCGCGTCTACGGCGTGACTCCCGACATCTACAAAGAGAACAGCGAAGAACTCGGTAAAGAACTCGAGAAGATGAGCCTTGCACCTGTGGCAACTCCGGTTGCCGCACGTAAGATCGCATCGTCGCCAGAGCACGCCGCACTCCTGTCACCTGACGTGGAGAAGCTCAGCTACGTCGAGCGCCAGATCGGTTTTATCGGCAACAAAGTTTCCTCCAAAATCGGGGAAGAACAGCAACTTATCGATCTCGGCTGGAAGAAGCTTAACGGGAACTTAACTGAAGAAGAAGACTTCGAACGGCTGTCGCTGAAGGAATTCCGCAAGCAAAATTTTGGCCGCAAAGACTACGGTATCACCGGCACCTGGGAGTCGCTACCTGGCGACGTGGCAGCTGAGGTTGCAAACCTTGGGTCATTGATAGGTCGCAACTCTCAGATCATCGCAGACGTCGTAAAGACGACTGTAGTGGGTGGCGCTGCTCTTGGTGCTGCAACGGGTTCTGTCGCTCCGCTTGTAGGTACAGCGGCCGGTGCAGCAACAGGTGCTGTTGGCGGTCTTGGTGTCGGCATAATTGGCGGCATAAGCGTTGCCGGTGCATTCGACGCTTACAAGTCGATGTCGGCGTCCACGTACAATGAGCTTGAGGACGCACTCGACGACAACGGCAAACCTCTCACAATTGACGAGCAAAATAAACGCTACCTCTCTCACGGCGTCGGGATCGTCGGCGGCGGCATAAGTCTTCTCAGCGACAAATTGATGCTGAAGAATGTGCCGTTCTTAAATAAACTGTTATCAATGCCGAACGTGAAAGAACTTGTCACGTCTGCGTCAAATACCACGTTAAAACAAGCACTTATCGGTATCGGCAAATCTATCGCAATTAACGGTACTGAAGAGGCTGCGCAAGAAGTTGTTCAAATTATAGCCGAGGAAGTCGGCACAACTTACAACGACGGTGAAGTCGCGTTCACAAACGGGCTTTTGCGCGCAAGTCAGAAGCTCGCATCGGATCCAAAATATCAACAGCGTGTTGGTCGTGCCGGTCTTGTTGGCGGCGTAACTGGCGGTACGTTTGCGACTGTAGGGAACGCGGCCGGCGCTGCGATCGCAAAGGTAGCAGCTGAGCCAGTAAAACCGAAAACTGACATCGTACAGACCAAGACTCCCGAGCAGCAAGTCGTCGAGGTTCTTGAGTTTCAAGACGTTATTGACGCTTCGAAAACTGTCATGGAGACGGCGAAGTCGAAAGAACTATCACCTGAAGAAATCTCAGATTTCCGTCGCCAAGTCGTAGAGGAAAGCGGCGTCACGCACGTCTATCTCGACAAAGAGGAAGTTGCGACTTTTGCAAATACTCCTGAAAAAGCAGCTTTGGTCCGTTCGATCATCGATCCTACAGGGCAAGCTGCGGCCGCAATAAATGCTCCGTTCCAAATTGAGACACATAAATTTTTGGATCTACTCGATCAGGCACCAGAGCTAAGCGAGTATGTGAGGCTCAACCCTGAAGGCCCAAGTCCAAAGGCCGCGAGAATTTGGCACGAGAAGAAAAAAGAAACAGACACTAAGAAAGCAAAGCTACGTGACAAGCTGAAGGTTGGCGAGATGCCACCTGAACAGCGAGCTTACGAAGTGCGGATCACACCGGAAGTTGACGACGCAACACTTGCAGAGGCTCTTGGTTCTAAGGAAGTTGCTGACGGTTATTTAGCTCGTCTCGATGTGAATGAAGTTGAAGTCAAAGAAACTACACTACAATTTGACGCAGAAAATCCTGAAGGTGTGCAGAAGCTTGCCGAGATCGCTACCATGCGTGAGCGAGTCAAAGCTTTGCGCGACACTCTGCCTGACGATGTGACCGCTCAGCAAATCGTACGATCGGCACTTGAGGTCGAAGACCCCGCTAACGATGTCTTTGGTGAAGCTGACTATCTCAATCAGCCAACGATGACCGAAGCCATCAAGTCTGTGCTTGGTGACAAAGAGATCGATGTCATAGATCAAGCTCAACAAGCTGCACGTCAGACTGTCGTCGACAACATTAACGACACCGCCAAATACGAGATGAACAAAGTCATCGACGTGGTTGAGACGCAAGCTCTGGAAGTGCAAGCTGAAATCGAGGCTCAGAAGATTGCAGATGATCCGAACATTGCAGTGGTCGAAGAGTTCATGACGTACGCAGGTGGGTTCAACAAGACTCCCCGCTTCCGTAAAGCTATCGATCTGACAGGTCCGCATTACAAACCAGGATTCTCACCGTATGCGATCGATCCGAGAACTCTGACCGATGAGCAAAAGAAAAAGTACCTGACAAATCCTAAACTCAGAAAACGTAAAGTCTTTGTTAAAGGTGGTGTCTCACCGAATGACGCTGCTCAATTGCTTGGTGTCAATGGTGGCGACAACCTTCTGTCACTTCTCGAGCGTACACCTACAAGACAAGAAGCAATCAGCGCAGGCGTAGAGCTTCGTCGCAAAAGTATCCGTGAGGAATCTGAGCGAAGCGTTGACCTTGATCGTACGTCGCTTGCGGCCGCATATCACGCTAAAACTGCAAACCACATCGCAGAGATGAAGTTCCTTCTTTCTGAAAAATGGTCAGCCACTAAGAAGGGTATCAAGCGCGTTGCGCTTCCGTTACCTCGCATCGAAGTGCTGACACGCAAAGCCCGCCAAGCTGTGCTGCAAACCAAAGTAGGACAACTCAACGCCAACCAATTCAAAGTCGGCGAGCGCAAGTCTCAGCGTGCAGCAGTCACAGCTGTCTTGAAGAACGACGTCGAAAAAGCGTTCATCAACAAAGAGGCGGCCGCACTTAACTCCGAGCTTACGATCGCAACTCACGTCGCCATTGGTAACGTCAACAAAGCTATCAGATTCCTTCGTCGCTTTGATGCCAAGCAAGTTCAGCAGGAACTCAAAGACGCTGGGACTTTGTACGTCGACGCCGTCAATGAGATCTTGGACGTGTTCAATCTCGATCCGGCAAGACGTAACTCGAGCGAAGCAGGTGCTTACCAAAAATGGGTAGCTCAGCAAGTCGAAGAGGGTAACGGTAACTTTGAGATCCCTGATCGTCTTAGCGATCCGAGAACTTCTATCAACGACATGACAGTCGAGGAACTTCTCACTGTTGTAAATCGACTCAAGTCCGTATTGCACCAAGCAAAACGTAAGAACGAGCTTTGGCAAAAATACGGCGATCCCGCAAAGCAGCTTCAAACCCAAGAGGCTTTGGTTGCTCGCGCGCACGAGATCGCTCTTGCGAATCCTGACTACAAAGCTGATCGCGCCGATACGTTCACAAATCCGTCACCGCTTCAGAGAATGGCGAATCACCTAAACAGTGCCATCGCTATGATTAAGAACGCTGAAACCATTGTCTTGCAAGTCGACAACGACAAAGTAGGCGGGTTCTTCCACGAGCTAATCATTGCTCCGATCAAAGGTACTGGGAAATTTAAAGGTCAAGGTGAGCAAGGTAAGATCACCGACATGATCGCGCTCAAAAAGCAATTCGCAAAGATGATCGAAAAGTTTGGCGAGAAGGAATGGAAACTTCTTGAGAACACCGATGTCTTTGTACCTGAGTTTGCACAGAACAAAGAACTTCAGTACGGAAGACTGCGCAAAGGTCAGTTACTCATGATGCTCGTCAACAGCGGTAACGAGGGTAACATCCAACGCATGACTGAGAACTTTGGTACGGACATCGAAACGATCCGCCAAGTTCTTGATCGCGAGCTTGACGAGAAGCACGCAGTCATCGCGCAAGAGATCATGGATCTTCACGCCTCTTACTTCCCTAGAGTCAAAAAGCTCCATGAGGATATGACAGGTGTGACACCTGACTTCGTTGAAGCCGTACCGTTCACGCATCGCGGTCGCGTCTATAAAGGCGGCTACTACACTTTGGTTTATCAGAGTGACATGACAGTCGATGCGGTTCGAAAGAAGACTGACGACACGATGGCGGCCGCTGAGGGCGAAAAGAAGTTCTCACTCTCTGACACTTTCTACACTGACGACATGACCAAGCACGGACACACCGAGAAGCGTGTCGGTAGCGATAAGAAAGTTAACCTCGACATGAGTTCGATCGGTATGGGATTTGAGATGATCATTCACGATCTCAACTTCCGTAAGCCGATCTCGGACGTCATGAAGATTGTTACCGACGACACAATATCGAAAGACATCGCTGCAATCGTCGGAGTTCAAGAGTACAACGTCCTCATCAATGCGATCGTCGACGCCGCCGGCTCGACACAGATGGAGAACAATAGGCTCTACGACAGCACTAAGCCGCTGAAGATGGTTGAGTCTAACGTGCGCTCTGGTCTCTCGGCCGGTGTGCTTGTGTTTAACCCTGCGACCATTGGTATTCAGCCGACCTCAATGCTTTACGCTATCGAGCGCATGGGACCTAAAGGCGGAATACACATTGTCGAGACGATCCAAAAGATGCTCGAGAATCCAACGCTCGTTCGAGACTTCCAAGCTTTTGCAGCTGAGATCAATCCGTCAATTCTCAACACGATCGAAGGTATCGACGAGAACCAACGAGACATCATCAGTCAGATGACGCCAAAGAACACCAGTCGCATACTTGGTGAAAAGGGTGCGCAAAAGGTACTTGAGCCGCTCGACGCCATGAGAGAGTTTTTGAATAACTCAGGTTTTAGAGCACTGGGCGAAGTCGATGCGATGATGAAGGTTGTCGTAGCGATCTCGGCTTACTCTGAATTCCTCGCAGGTAACGCGCCAGGTTTTGATCTTGACACCGTTCGTAAAATGACACCTGAAGAACGTGATAGCAAAGCTAAGATCTACGCCTCAAGTGTCTCTCGAGTTACGTTGACCGCGGGTTCGCAATTTGACCGCGCCGAGATCCAAAAGAGTTACAAAAATATCGCGATGTTCTTCAATGACCCAAGGAACATTCTCAACAATATGCTTCGCCAAGGTCGCGGCATTCGTCATTCGATCTCAAACAAAGACATACCGAAAGCTGCTCGTCAGATCGCGACTACAATCCTGGTTGCTGCGACAGCTAAAGTCTTTATGGATACCGTTCGCGGTAACGCCACTCCGTTTGGCAGCGAGGATGAAGAGACACCAGACGCGCTGACTTATGTTGGGTCTGCGTATTTCGAGACGTTCTTCAGCACTATCCCAGCGGTTCGCGACGTGACGTTCTTGTGGAACGTGAGTCAAGAAAACCCAAATAACCGTTTGGTTCCAGGTCTCTACACTAAAGCGGTAAGTGACGTCGTGGACGCAATGATGTTCATGGATAGCTACATTCAAGGTTATGAGACGTCGACCAAAGAGCAAAAAGGTGCAGCGTTCGTAGCGTCGTACCTGACTGGTGGGATTCCAGTAAACGCTCTGTTCAAAGCACTCGACTACATCGTCGAGGAAGCACCAGGATTTACGGACACAAGTGTCTTCACTGACTCGATCGGTGATCTGTTCTCGAAACGCCTAGAAACATTCAAAGAAGAAGTCGCAGAGCTTCCGCCAGAAGCACAGCTGTCGGAAGAAATGATGCAGGCTCTTGATCAAATCGAACTCGACATCGCTCCCGAGAAGCAAGAGGTCGTACCTGAAGGTACAATCGAAAAAATCAAAGAGATCGAATCAGGTGGCGATCCGTTTGCTAAAAATCCTAATAGCTCGGCAGCTGGACTTTATCAGTTCACTGAAGGGACTTGGGAAGACATCATGATGCGAGCACCAGAGCTAGGACTAACGGCTGGTGGTCGAGTTTCCGGCAACACGTCTCAACAAGAGAAAGCAATGCGTTGGTTCACTGAGCAAAATGCGCGTATTCTTGCTGAGGAAGATATCGAAACTACGACCGAAAATTTATACGCCGCTCATTTCCTGGGTGCAAAAAAAGCAGTCGAGGTTTTGAGTGCTGACGCCGATACCAAGATGAAACTCCTTATCTCTGGTGAAGCGATGGCGGCCAATGACTTCCGTAGCAATATGCGTGTGAGAGATTTCAAGTCTTGGGTGTCAAATAAAGTGGCTAGAGTCGATGTGGAAATTGCCGCGCTTGACAATTAAGGTCGTCAAAAGAAGGATTGTCGCATGAGTCGTGATGAGTTTGATGTTCGGGAAGAGTACATTGGTGCCGGAAACTTAGACACTTATTCATTCGACTTCAAAATCGAAGAATTGTCGCAGCTTTTGGTTGTCGAGTACGACGATACTGGTGTCGAGACCCAGCGCGTGCGCGGCGATGACACAACGTATCTAAGCAGTGTGACGTTCAATGATGACGGCGGCGGAACGGTAGTTCTCGCAGCTAACCTCACGACCGACTATAAGCTCGTATTACTGCTTGCGAACGACGAACCAACCCAGCCCTACACTTTCCGTAACCGAGCAGACTTCACGCTCAGTCGCATCTCTGCGGCGTTTGATTGGATCGCAGGGGCAGTCCAGCGTGTAGCATATTTAGGGCAACGCTCGATTCGATTGAATGATCATGATGACATCGCAAGCGTCGATATGTCCCTACCTGCCAATATCGCAGACAACCCAAATGCTTCATTGGTTGTAAACACTACTGGTGACGGTTTCAATTTTGGACCAACATCTGATCAAATCGAAGGTGCTCAAGCGGCAGCAAACGCAGCGGCCGTAAGTGCAGCAGCATCGGCAGCAGAGGCGGTAGCAGCAGCAGCGGACGCCACAGCAGCGGCAGCGTCGGCAACAGACGCATCAGCACAGGTTATTGCCGCAGAAGCGGCCAGGGACGCTGCACTTGCAGCTCAAGTAGCAGCAGAGCTTGCTGAGACTAATGCTGAGACGGCAGAGGTTAATGCAGAGCTTGCTGAGACCAATGCAGAGACGGCATTAGCTTCTACGCTTATAGCACAGACCGCAGCGGAGCTTGCTGAAACCAATGCTGAGACGGCACTTGCCGCTACGATCGTGGCAAGAGATGCGGCACTTGCGGCACAGACCGCAGCTGAGCTTGCTGAGACCAATGCAGAGACAGCGGAGACTGCAGCCGAAGCTGCTCAAGCGGCTGCGGAAGTTTTTGCAGCAAACGCTCATGGTCTTATCGAGTACGCAAACGACGCAGCTTATGAACTGGTTCACGGTGTCGGAGCGGCCGGTGACGTTTACTACAATACCACGACCAACAAAGTTCGCGTTTACAGTACGCTTTGGTCCAATCTTGGTTCAGGCGGTGGCGGCGGTGGCGGATCTATCGAGTGGACACCAGATGCAAATGCGCCGCTCGCAGCCGTCGAGAATGGTCAAAAGGTTTGGATCTTTGATGCCGGTCTTGAACAGAAGATTTACGCACTTGTTAAAGTACCTTCAGCTTATATCGCCGGTACTCAGATTCTTCTGAAACTCTGTATGTACTCGCCGTCAACTAGCGGTGACATTCAAATGCAAACAGTTACTACTTTGATTCGTCAAGGTGTGGACGCAGTCACGTCGACAACAAATCAACGCACATCAACTAATGCCGCATTTACGACTGCGGCAGGTACAGTCGATGAACCAAACGAGATTGAGTTCGATCTAAGTGCAACGGTCGGTACGATCAACAGCGTTGCAATCTCGGCTGGCGATCTACTTTTCGTAATGCTCACTCGTGCTATTTCAGGTGATACGTCATCTGACGTGGCGAAAATTCTTTCATATTCTGCGGAGGTTCAAGCGTCATGATTCTAAGATTATTAGTCGCGTTTAGCATTTTTGTTTCGCCACTTTTAGCTACAGCACAGCTTACGGATTTCTCGCGACAAGAGATCTCCTACAAAAACGTGCTTGCACCTTTTAACTCTGGTTTCGAGAGTGGAACGTCTCAGTGGACAGCAAGCGGTGGTACGTTCGCAAGTGTCACGGCTGGATCCAACCTGCTCGAAGGTAAAGGTTCGACCACTTGGAATTCAAACAGCGCATCACAAACGCTGACGAGCAAAGCTGTCACGATAAGTAACGGACGTTTTGGAAATAACTGCGAAGCTTCGATCTTGATGCAGACTCCGAGCGGTACGGCGACGCATTTATTCCAAGCTTGGGATGGGACGAATGTCTTAGCTTCGATGACCGTCGTTAGCTCGACATTACCAAGAATTCAGACCGTCAATTTCCCATGCGGTACTAGTGGCACCTATGCCATGCGTTTAGTTTCAGTCGCTTCCGATGAGCCCTTGATCGCGTTAGACGAGGCTTACTTGGGCCTAGCCCGAAACGTCGGCAGCACGCAGTTGATAACGGAGTGGCAGAGCTTTACACCTACTGGCGTATGGGTTTCTAATGCCACATATACCGGATTTAAACGACGAGTCGGCGACACGCTGGAAGTAGAGTTTGGAATTTCACTAGGCGGAGCGCCAAGCGGTACGCTCAATTTAAACATTCCATCCGAATGTACTTTAGACACGGCAAAAACAACTGGTTCAAACGCTCGAAATGAAGTCGGGAATCTTTTGATTTTTGACTCTGACACTGGCGCTCAAATTTATGGACCTGTTCAGTACAACAACTCAACTAGCGTTGCGTTGAATGTGATTCTGACAGCTAATGCTTCTACAGCTCCGATCTCTAACATTACAGCCACTGCGCCGATTACTTTTGCGTCTGGAGACACGATTCGCGGTCACTTCCGCGTGCCCTGCGTAGGCTGGGCAGCCCAGACACTCGTGATGCCAAACGCTCAGGGGTGGTTTGTATCAGCTAGAATAGGCGCCGCTACTGATGTCAATTTAGGTACAACCACGGTTGCAAAAAATGAAATCGACCAAGGCGACATGACTCTAACTGCCGAACCTGGATCTGCTTCGGTAGGAATCGCTTGCGCTAGCGGCAACGCATCACCAATCGGTGGCACGACATGTGCGGCTGGCAATGAAGTTCTAGGGATCACGACGAATATTCCTACTTCTGGCGTTTACGATGTTTGTACTGGGGCGACAAACTACATCGACGACGGCAGCGCGGCGGTAAATACTCTTACTTTAAATGACTTCCAGATTGACTATACCAGTTCGACGTCATCAACCGCCTTGACGGCTGGTACTATCGCGGCGCGAACGGCTCTTAGAACAAACTCTGCTGGCGGAGCAGAGGTGTTGGGCAATGGCTTTCCGTTTGAAGTCTGTCAATCGTTCGTTTTGCCAGCTGGTCAAGCGACCTTTAGAACAATGCATACAAGTTCGATTTCTGGAACACTGTCGCTCAATAACTTGCAGCCCAACTCTGGCAATATGCGAATGACTATTCGCCCCGTCAACTCCCAGCAGCAAGCGATCCTGGCTAATAGCGTGAGCACGGGGACGACGAATGGGGAGCGGCTAGGTCGAGCGTTGATTTCAAACGGATCAACTGCGAACTGCACAGCATCACCATGCACCGTTGAAAGAAACTCAACGGGGTTTATTTCGTCCGCAACAAAAAGTGCGACTGGAGTTTATACGATCAACTTTACATCAGGCTATTTCAGCGCACCGCCTGAGTGTACTTACGCCTCAAGAGATTCTGCGGCGGCTGGCTCTCGGACCTTCTGCGGTCTTGGCGGTGCATCGTCAGTAACGGCCCAAACGATTGGATGTTATCGCGAAGATACTGGCGTGGCATCGGACGTTTTCTTTTCAGTTATTTGCATAGGCCCACGCTAAGGAGTTCACATGAAGGGTTTGATTAACTAAGGAGGACGAATGACACCATTGGTAGACGGAAGCATTGGACCTGAAGCGAAGTATGATCTGGAAGTTAAGAACGGCGAAGTAGTTGTGACTATCGACTACAAAGGTGCGGACGCTCGAGCAAAGCTTGAAGCTGCGCTATCGGTCGATCAGTACCTTGAAAAGCTCAAGGCTGCGATCCCTGGAAAGATCGACGACTACATCATTGACGCACTTAAAAAAGCCATGTCATGAAACCAGATACCGTAGTCAAACTTCTTTTCATTCTCGAAAAAACAATAGCGGTCTTGGTCAATCGCCATCTGAAGAGAGTGAAAAGTAAAGAGCGACAAGAGGTATTGGCAAAATCGGTATTAGCTTTTAGAACTGAAAGAAACCAGGAGTTAAGAGATGCGAGCCTCGATGCAATTCAGAAGACCTTCGAATCGCGATGATTTGGTTATTGCCATCGTCGCGCTAGTGTTTGGGCTTTTGATCATGTCATCAATGGGGTGCATCTCTGCTCCCAAGTCTCGCGCACCTGAACCAAGATGGGCACCTGCTCTCTACGAGTATCGACCTCAAAACAACAGGTGCGTTTTTTACAACCCGTCAGCAAAACATTCAATCGACTGCGATGAGCCGTTGATCTACGAGTACATTCTGATTCATGCTGACTACGTTACTTCACTGAACGAAAAATTCGACGCTTGCCAGGAGTGGAAATGAGTCCAGCTGTTACCCTAATGCTTCAGTACGCAAAGATGCTTCTCATGCGGCCGTATCGTTGGGGCGGTGACGATCCGATGGCTGGCTTCGATTGCTCTGGTTACGTCCAAGAGTGTCTTGCGAGCATCGGTATGGATCCTAAAGGTGATCAGACAGCCCAAGCACTTTACGATCACTTCGCACCGATCTCGAGTCGCGACGAAGGACCTGGTGCATTGCTATTCTTTGGTTCGTCGGTGTCGAAGATCACGCACGTAGCACTCTCAGCGTCCGCGAAATATATGTTCGAATATGGCGGCGGCGGCTCGAGCACCAACACACTCGAAGACGCCATTAAGCAAAACGCCTACGGTCGAATGCGACCGATCGCAAGCCGCAAAGATCTGGTTGCTGTCGTTATGCCGAGGTATCCTTGAATTTTACAATCCCTGAAAGCGTAGTCCAATGGATCATCGGTACCTTTGGTGCCGGTACGATTGCGCTTATTTGGGGAATCATTCAAACACCAAGACAGATCAAAGCCTTGAGATCTCAACTTGAACAACAAGAGAAAATGTTCAAGCAACGGATCTTTCCGAAGTTAAAACGCATCGAGGACTATCTGATTGAGCGCGCTTTGCGTGAGCTTCCTGACGACGGTGAGCTTAGCGACTTACTGAAAGAAATGCGAGCCGACCAACGTCACGAAGCCGATCTCAGAGACTCACAAAAAACAGAACACTAAAGGGGATTTAAAATGGAACGAGCTATCTCGGGTCAAGTAGGAAGACTTGCAACAAAGAACGCAGTCATCGCAAACGCAGGTACGACGTCTGCGGCAGTTAACATTGCGCCACTCACTTTGGTCGGTATCACGTTCCCTGCGGCGTTTACAGGTACAACTGTGACGTTCACGGTCTGTGACACAGCTGACGGTACGTTCGTTCCGCTTTACAACTCAGCAGGTGCGGTAAGCTTTACAATCGCACAAGCTCGTCACTATGCTTTAGATCCGGTGAACTTCCGAGGAATTCAATTCTTGAAAGTTGTATCGGGGTCAGCAGAGGGCGCAGAGCGCACCCTCATCTTGAGACTCAAAGGCGAGTAATCAAACCTGTTCGTCGTGAGCCGCAACTTGCGGCTCGCTGACTTTCTTCTTTTTCGCGAGCTTACGGTATAAAGCGCGTCGATCACGTCTCGACATTTTCTTAGCCATTTCTGTGACCGGCACGAGCTTCTTTTCTTTTATCTGCTCGGGTGTTGGGTTGTCGAAGATGTTACCTCGCGAGTCCATTACATCTCCTTTGAATCAATCGGGAATGGTCGAGAGATACCAGCATTTGCTTGCATCATCACGTCTTCGAGATGCGAAAGTGCGCGAGCTTGCTCTCGACCTCTTGGTACCAACATCTCGATTTGAAGTGCAAGCTGGCGAACAGCTTTGCGAACTGCGTACATTTTATCAACGCACTCTTTAGTCGGAATGTGACCTGAAAAACGAACCTTTGATTCTTCTGACAACTGCTGTTCCATGACTACCTCTTATCGCGCCAAATTGTTTTACCACCTCGGCCGATACCGGCGCCGTTCAAGAACCAAGGCAGTTTATGATGTTCACACTTTACGTTGATAAGTCTCACCGCTTGGGCCACTCCGTTGTTGGCACCTTCGCGATCTTTTTCGGAAAACATTTTGTCGGTGATCTTCGTAATCGTCATCTTTCGTTTTCCTAGGATCTTCAAAATTCGCTGCTCTCTCGGACTGAAAAGATCTTTCACTTTGCACCACCTGTGATCATGAGCTTTTCTACTTCCTTGATGTAGTAATCGTAATCCAAATCGGACCAATCAAACTTGTCGGCACGATTGCATTCCTTCACTAGCCAACCGCTTTCGATAGATGTCTCGACTTCCTCGTACTTCGACTTATTCTTTGTGTGGATCCTTGCATCCCATGTACCTTTTGGTATCTCAGCAAGTACCTTCTCGTAAAGCTCATCTGAGATTTTGTTGCGCCGCTTGTAGCCGCCAATCTCACCTTTCGGCATAGCGACTTTGCGCATCTTAAAGCCTGACTTCGAAACGTAATAGCGCACGGTCTTGAGCATCTCTTGGTCGCCGACAAACACCTTGGCACCAGACGGAGTCTTGTACTTGAGCATGAAGTCGAACGGATCGGTTACAAGTTTAATGACATCGCGAGGCTGCCAACCGTTAACCATACATTGTTCGACGGCTTTAACGGACGCCATGTTCGAGAAATCTTTGTTCCACACACCGTCGTAGTCGCGATCAGTTTCAGGGAACCAATAAGCACCTTTGCGCTTAACCTTCCCGTCAGTCGTGATAGCTAAATATGAGTTCACATCTCTAATGAACATGGACCGATACTCAACGTGCTCGAGCTTTAGGTTAGAGAGTTGCTCCCACTCTTTACACCAGACATCGAACCATTCGTTCATAGCTCGAGGCAGGTAAGCGGTGATGCCGTCAGTGTTGGCTTGAATGATCTCTAACCCTGGTACAAGCGACAGCACTTCAGCAAGCTGCAAAAGCTGAAGCTGACCGTTGACTGTCACTGAGAACGTGTAGCGCGGGTCATAGAAACAGCTGAAAGAATTGTTTGAGTTACCGAAGACCCCGTTACCTGCGAGCTTCAAAGTCGCATTCATCGAGCTACCTTTAGGATAGTTCGCACGATCGCGCTGAACGCCTTTGTAAGCTGTCACAAAGTCCTGACCCAAGTGCTCAGGGTAAAAGCCGTTGGCAATCGCCACAGCCACGTACATACCTGACACGTCGATGTCTCTGATAACGTGCGTCTCGTCTGAGTGGTACACCTTGCGCTCAACAGAGGCGTGGACACCACCGACACCGAAATCAAACTGAAGACCTGCAAGCTTAGCTTCTAACTTTGGGTACGGTTCTTCGCGATCAAGGAAGACGACTTGCTTTTTAAACCAGTCGTGAACGGCTTGGAACTCGTCGGTCTTAAAGTTGATCTTGGGTAGGATGATCTTTTTAAATTCGACAAACTGACGATAGCTCTGCTTGGGTTTCGAACCAGTGATGAAGCACTTCGCTCGACCGATCTTCTTGATCAGATACTCGGTACCGATCTTAACGTCGGAGTAGTTCAAAACGTCACCAGAGAGCACACCGTTTTCGATTAGTTCCTGGCGAAGCTCGATCAAGTGCTTACATTTGGTTCCGAACTTCTCAGTCTCGAGCACGTCATGGATACCGTAAGCTATGAGCTTGTCCATTTGCTCATCGGTGAGATCCATGTCCGGTGGGAACGGCAGGTCTTCAACTGACTCCGATCGCATAGCTACTTGCAGACTCTTCAGCGGTGTGCGCTTGTTAGCGTTATCGAAATGGTTGATCTTAACCAAATCGATCTGCGGTGCAATGCGCTCGCTCATTGGTATATAGCTCTGAGGCTTTCCGTAGTTACCGCTCATAATGATTTGAGTACCAAGAGCATAAGCCTTGGCTGCGTCGAACGTGTACGGAGCGTTGACTAGTTCATGTAGAATCGGGTGATCGAATCCAAGACTGTTGAAACCAACCATGTGTACGTTGTCATTCTTCAGGAACGTCAACCATTGCAGAAGTTTGTCGCGATCGTTTCTTCGACGCGAAATTTCAAACGTGTGAACGGTCGAGTCACCTTCAAACTTACCGTTGAAAACAAAGCAAGTTTTAAAAGTCTCGAGATCGAAATAGTAAAGTTTAAACGGAAGCATTTTTCGCCTTCAACTTGTATTGATTTTTTAGTGCACGGTCAGCATTGCATTTACGGCACATTCGCTGACCGCCGACTCGGATATAAGTGTTCGCCTCGTCATAAGCATGACCAAATTTGCAATGGGTTTTCGTAGTGTTGTGACTTACCGATCGACCTTTAATTGCACGGTCTTTGTTATTAGTATCTCGTGTACCAATAAAGAGATGCTCAGGATTAACACAAGGCGGATTGTCGCACTTGTGCAATACGCACATATCTTTTTCAATGAAAGGTCGAACATATAAAATATAAGAAACCCGATGCGCCAAAGTCTGATTAAATGCTCTAACTTTACCGTAGCCCATATCTGAATCTCGCGCTCCTTGCCACTCCCAGCAACCGTTAGGTAGTTTCAATACTTTCTGTTCAAACTTAAAAGGTAACATTCAATCACTCCGAAAAAGAGCCGCCCAATTTCTCAGGCGGCAGAAATGAAACTAACGGCTGTACTGTGGGATACCAGGCATCGCTGGCATTCCGCTAGAAGGGGATACAGGTGGCATCGCACCAGGGCCAGTCATATGTGGTGACGGGGTTCCATACTGAGGCATGGCCGGCGCGACAGGTACGTTTCCCATCGGTGCATTTTGTGGTTGATGAGTCGGTGGCAAAACGTCATAGTGAGGCGTGACTGCCTGCGGCGCAGCTTGGGGTACACCAAATTGCGGGGCCACGGACGGCTGCTGGAATTGCGGCGGCGCAGGTGGTTGCACCAACATTCCTGGGTGTGGCGAGAGCGGCGTAGCACTTGCTCCTGGTGGAAGCGGTGGAGCTGCATTACCGAAGATCTGTTCGCCGCTTGGAGTATTGACGATCTCTTTACCGTAGCCAAGGAACAGCACAGCCATTGGGTTTAAGTACAAGCCTGGTTTACCTTGTCCCATTTTTCCATGCGCTTTGACTTGAACTTGAACCTGCACAAAGTCACCGCACTTGATACCTTCGTTGACCATCACAAGACCAGCACCCTCGTGCTTGAAATACTTAATCGGTAGGCGTGTCGTCAGTGCGAACACGAGGTTTTGAGAGTAACCTTCACGAGTCGCAAACGATGAACCATTGTGATCAACGCCGTCACCGTCCTTGTACTTCCAAGCGAAGTCTGGCGGCAGCTGGCGCGAAGGATAAATCTGATACGCTTCCTCGTGCATCGCAGCCCAGATCTCACCAGGTTGACCGACACCCGATTGACTGAGCACGCTCTTTGGTACAGCGAGACCAAAGCCGTACTCCATGATCGGCTGACCTTGTTGATCGACCATTGGTTGTCTCGTGTTCTGGTCAACCTTCTGACGACCTTTAAAAAGATCTCCTACTACGAAAACCAATCTCCCCTGGACCATAACATTTCTACCTGTACTATTGGTGCTCACTTCTTACTCCTTTGTGTTTTTATTTTCACGCATTCTAAGCAGCGTCTACCGCCGCTTTTTTCTATTCTTGTATTTTTCTCATCGAACAAGTGACCCTTGTTACAATGAGTTTTAAGTTTATTGCTAACAGCAGTTAAGCCTTTGGCTTTTCTAATTCTCTGTCGTCTGTCGTTATCGCAAATCCTACAAAGTCTATTGCCGTTCGGTTTCTTATAAATAATTTCCTCAGTAAATCGATGACCTCTCTTGCAAAAATCAGAAATCTTAAATGGACTTACAGTTCTACCTTTGTTCGCCCTATCTACGTTGTTGTCACGAACCGTACCTAAAAACAGATGATCGGGATTGATACACGAAGGGTTATCGCATTTGTGACAAACCAACGCACCGTCAGGGATCGGACCAACGTGCAGGGTAAAAGAGTTTCGATGAGCCAATCTACTTGAACAAAATCTTTTACCGCTTAAAATCCCGTAGCCGTCTCTGTTCTTTACGCCCGACCACTCCACGCAACCGTTAGGGTGAGGAAAGTTTTTAACGTAACGAGAAAAGATAGAATTGATCTGCACCATCTATAACTCTGACTCCTTCGATGGCAAACTCTGCCAAGTATTATTTATTAGTTGAACTTCTTCGTCGTAGATCATCATTCGCGAACCTTCAGGGGTCTCATTTTCCCTGTCAGTTCCGAAGTAAAGAACCATGTTGACCTTCATGTCGCAGTCACGCTTCCTGATCGTGCAGCCTTTGTCGTTAGCCGCTTCGATGACAATGTCTCGCTGCCTGAGAGCGTACTGCAAAGCCTTGGTAAGATAGATCGGCGTCATGGTTTGACCGCTTTTCTCTCATGATAATATTTTAAAGATCTGATTCTTTCCTTCATCGGGTTCGCTGCATATTTTAACCTGGCTTTTTTAATTCTGCATTCGCGGCAAGCAGGGCCAATCTTACCCGTAATTGCAAACTCGTGACCATATTTGCAATGCGTTTTAAAATTTCCGTGATTACCTTTGAATCTACCTTTATTCATTTTGTCTGCCATATTATCGGCAGCAGTACCTAAAAATAAATGTTCGGGATTTACACAAGGAGGGTTATCGCACTTGTGACAAACCAGAAGTCGATTCGGAGAAATACCGTAATGTAAAATAAAAGATACTCGGTGCGCTCTTTGTTCACCTAGAGCAGTCATTTGACCATATCCGTCTCTATCTCTTGGTCCTTTCCACTCCCAACAGTCGCCTTCTTTCTTTTCAACCTTAGATAAAAGTTTATTGAAATGATCTGATGGACTCATCTTTCTCATTTTTTAAACTCTCCGAATATTTTTTCACCTAATGAATTAGGATTTCTTTTTACGATTTTTAGACCTAAGAAATGACGATCGACCAAAGCGTTAACCAAATCCTTAGGGACTCCGAGCTTCTCAGCTTTTGCAGGTGACATCATGTTCTTTTCGATGAGGTCAAAGCCTGACAAAATCTGCATCATCTCAGGGTTAACTTTCTTCTGCCACTTCCTGTCGCCGTAGCTTGGCTCAGTCACGTAGTTCGGAATGATCGCACCTTTCTTCAAGCGATCGACAGCAAGAGCCTTGAGCGAGTCCGACTTGATCTTGATGAGTTCCGACACGCGAGTGACGAGATCAAGCTGGAACGAAAGTTCTTTGTCGTCGATGTTGTCTTGAACAAACTCGTGAACAATCTCAACGCCACGGTAGAATGCTTTGCTCATTGCAGGGCAAGCGACAGCTGCAGGACAATACTTACACTTGGGACTTGTGACTAGTGTCTTGTCGCCAGCTGCAATCTCATCCGTTCGCTTCTCGATGCGCTCCTTGTAACCGAGCAACTCATTGTAAGTGAGAGTCCAAGTGCGAGTCGGACCATCCTCGTGATGAGGTCTCGGTTGATGGATGCGCATGACAATCTTATCGAAGAACATCTGACGTCGCATGACTTCGCCAATCGCGTAACCAAGCAGCTGCCAGTTTTCGAAAACCTCTACCGGACCCCAACCGTATTTTAAATCCTCGATGTGAAGATTTCCGTTGGCGATGTACGAGATGTCAAACTGACCACGAATCCAAATGCCCGACCGAGTCTGCCAATCGATTCGCTTCTCGCAATTGATCTCGGACTGTGCGTTGTCGATGATCTGCTGAGCGATTGGCTTAGTGTAGAACATCATGTCTTCATCAAACGGATAATCGTTTCGTGCGTGGGTGCCGATGTCTTGGCCTGTGAGAATGCGCTCGAGCAATTCACCGGCTGCCGTACCCTCGCGAGCGGCATCGCTTGACTCTTCATCGGGCAAGTCTTTGAAGAACAAAGACCCAGCGCAAGTCATTGGTCGCGCTAAACCTGAACATCTAATCTCTAACATCTTAGCCGACTTTCGTGATCAGACCGTTTTCGACAAGTCCGTTAAATAAATCAAAGCACTTGGCATCGTCTTTGCGAACGTCCCAAAGCTCAGCAACTTTGAAATGATTCTTGAGCAGTTGCAGATATTCGGCGTTGATCTTCTTTGCATCGACAAGATCGGCAATCGTTTGAATCATCTGAGCTTTGAACGTGTCGAAAGTGTGAGCCGGTTTGATGTCAATTGGTGGTGGCGGTGGAGCAACTGGCGGCGCATCGTAACCTTGAGGAAGTGCGGTCACAACTGGCGGTGCAGTTGCTCGCGGTGGAATGTAAGGTTGCGAAGGTGTTACGAGCCTGCGTTCCGGTTCGAGTGCTGGCGTTTCAGCTGGCGCTGCGAATGGCGAAGGTGCTGGTTGACCTTTGAGTTCAGCTTCGACTTGAGCAATCGTTGCTTCTTCGATTCCGCGACGGTAGCGCCACGAGCCGTCACGGTTCGTTGCTTTTGTTGCTGAATGAATCCTTTGGTCATACGGCATACCCTTGGAGTCAACTGTCGCACTAGTAACAGTTTGCTGGGGAATCACCGGAGGTGCAACAGGTGTCGCGTGCTGAATTGTCACTTCAGCTGTAAAAGGTACCGGTGCAACAAAAGCAGGTGGTGCGACTTGTTCGATTACCGGACCCGCAGGTGCAGCTGTCAAAATCTTAACGGGTTCTTCATAAGTCGCATCGTCTTCACTGTCTTCGACGTAAGATTGTTCGACCGGTAGACTATAACCAAGCTCAGAGCCATCGTTCTTTGGTCCTTCCCAATCGAATTGGCTTAGAAGATTTTTAAGATTTGACTGCAACTCGCCTAGACTGGACCCGTTCACTGTAACTGAAAACATTGTTAGTTCCTCCATTGGTCTGAAGGAAATAGCTCGACGTGAAAATAGTCGCAAGAAATAATTAAATAATTAAACAGTGCGCCGTGAGGTTGACAAAGTTTTCAAACCTAACCAAACATCTCCGAATGCCTATTTCTCTTCGCGACTATCAGATCAAATTGAAATCCGACATCTACGATGCTTGGCAGTCGCAACACAAGAATGTTTTAGCTGTTATGCCGACCGGACTAGGTAAGACGAAATCGTTCGTTTCCATAGCTATCGACATGGCTTTAGATCCAAACGGACCAAGACATCCAACAGCTATCTTGGTGCACAGAAAAGAATTAGTTCAACAGATTTGTTTAACTCTGGCCGAAGAAGGTGTTGTTCACAACATCATCGCGCAACGCAACACAATCCAAGGGATCGTGGCAGCGCAGCGAATTGAATTTAAAAAACAGTTCTACCATTACAATGCACCGATCACTGTGATCTCAGTTGACACACTGAATGCACGTATCGAGACGCACGAGAAGTGGGCGAAATCTATAAAGTTTTGGATTATCGACGAAGCTGCTCACGTTCTAGCCAAAAATAAATGGGGCGAAGCCGTGAGCTATTTCACAAACGCCATCGGCCTTGGTGTTACCGCTACTCCCGAAAGACTTGACAAGCGAGGCCTTGGTCGTCATGCGGATGGCGTCTTCGATACAATGGTGCAAGGACCAAACTCACGTTGGGGTATCGATAACGGTTATCTCTCAAAGTACAAGATCGCCGTACCACTGTCGGACTATCGCGATCATTTGAAAAAAGCAGGAAGCAACTCGGACTTCTCAAAAGAGGCGATGACTCTCGCTTCGACAAGATCGCACATCATTGGCGACGTTGTTAAGAATTACCGAAAGTTTGCTGACGGGAAGCAAGCGATTCTTTTTGCGACTGATATTCAGACAGCGCAAAAGATGGAGACTAATTTCAAAAACGACGGCATCAAAGCAAAGCTTCTGACTGGTGACACCGACGATAAGATTCGACTCAACACGCTGATTGAATTTAGAGAGAAGAAAATCCAAGTGCTTCTCAACGTCGATCTGTTCGACGAAGGGTTAGACGTTCCTGGTATCGAGTGCGTCATCATGGCTCGTCCGACTATGAGTCTTGGTAAATATCTACAGATGATCGGTCGAGGCTTGCGTCCGGCGAAAAATAAACCGCATCTCATTCTCATCGATCACGTCGGGAACGTACAACAGCATGGACTCCCTTGCACCCCAAGACAGTGGACGCTCGACCGCATCGTAAAGCGCAGAGATAAAACAAACCTCGTTCGCGTGTGTCAGAATTGGGAATGCAACTCACCATACGATCGCTTGCTGACTGAGTGTCCTTACTGCGGTTGGGAGTTACCGAAAGTCAAAGCAGGTGAAGCCGGTAACGGGCGAGCGGCACTCGAGCAAGTCGACGGTGACTTAGAACTCTTGGATCCCGAGACCATTCGCCAAATGGAACGATCTGTACATCTCGAAGACCCTGCGAAAGTAGCCGAGCGCGTATCGATGGCGGCAGGTGGAGCGGCAGGTCTGAAAGCGATGAAAGACCAAGCGGCTAGAATTGAAGCCCAAAAAGAATTGGCTCAAGCCATAGCTATTTGGGCAGGTAAAGCTAGAAAGATGGGCTTCACTGATCGCCAGATCCATAAAAAATTCTTTATTGATTTCGACTACACGATCACAGGTGCGCTTTCTGAACCAAGAGTTCTAATGCAAGAGATGATCGAGCGAGTGAAAGAGGCTCGGCTATGAACTCAGTCGAACTTCGAAAAGTCATCCTCGATAAATGGGGCGACCTTCACGACATATCAGACTTCGTAGAAGCGAGCGACATCATAAAAGTCATTGATGACTTTGAAGCGATCTATGATGCAGCACTTAAGTGCATCGAGATCACGAGAGAAGATAGCAGAACAAATATTATTTTGACTACGGCGTTACACGAGAGGGGACTCGATGCAAAACGAAAGCGAAATCCAACAACTCATACAGATAGAAGCGGCAAGGCAAGGGACAATTCTTTTAAGAAATAACAGCGGCGCACTCACAGACAAAGAAGGTCGATTGATTCGCTACGGTCTCGGTCACACATCAAACAATCAACAAACCAAATCAAGTGACTTGATAGGAATTACTACTATTACGATCACAAAAGAGATGGTTGGTTCTACGATCGGTGTGTTTACTGCAATCGAAGTGAAGTCACCTAATTGGAAATTCGGAAAGACTTTGAACGAGCGCGAGCGTCACCAGAAAAATTTCATAGACTGGGTGATCAGTCGCGGTGGCATCGCAGGTTTCGCAAACTCAATCGACTCGTTTCGAGATCTAATTAAGAATCGGATTTAAAATGTCATTTAGGGTCTTCCCGGTTACCATCACACCTGACGGCCGCAAGGTTCCACTTATCAAAGAGTGGAAAGAGAAAGCCACGACAGATCCAAAGCAGATGCAGCTATGGCAAGAGTTGTTTCGCGATCGTTTGCACTATTGGGGAATCCCGACAGGTAAAGAGAGCGACCTCTTGGTTCTCGACGCTGATCCAAAGAACGGCGGCCTCGATACTTTGAAAACGCTGAACATCCCTGAGACGATGAGTCAGCAAACTCGTTCTGGCGGAAAGCATTTTCTTTTCAGGTATCCGAGAGACGGGAAGAATTACGGCAATCGCGTTGGGTTCATGCCTGGTTTAGATATACGAGCCAATGGTGGGTACATCGTCCACTACGGTGTTGACTCTAAGTTGATAGTCGATGCACCCACCTGGCTCTTGGAACTTACGGAGAAGCCTGACTACAAGCACGAGGGTGACGTTGTCAAGATCATGCCTGAGATTGCTGAAGGTATCATCGGTGCGTCACTCGAAGCGATTCGCGAAGCACCGCCAGGAGAATCGAACAACGTACTCAACACTGAAGCGTTTAAGATCGGTCAACTCGTAGCGTCAGGCAGCATTACCAGAGAGTACGCCGAGCGTGCACTAATGGAAGCTGCTGTCGAGCGCGGAAAGCCTCGCTACGAAGCGCAAGCGACCATAGCTTCAGGGTTGGATGGTGGTTCAAAGAAGCCGATTGTAAGCCCGTTTAGTGCGGAACAGCCAAAAATCCATTTAACAATTCCAGAAATCCCCAATGCACCTGGACGCTGGACGCCAAACTATTTCACCAAGTACGACCTACTCAACACATCGAAGCTACGAAAGCCGCAGCTGTTTGAGTCGTGGTCAGCTGAGGACATCACGATCACGACTGCTGACGGTGGGACAGGTAAGACCACGCTCAAGCTCTACGAAGCAATCTGCCTCGCACTCGGCGACCGTTTCCTTGGTTTCGATTGCAAGAACCCTGGTAAGACTTTGTTCATTACGGGTGAAGATACAGATAAAAAACTTGCGGCCATGCTTGGTGCAATCATGCGTCAGATGGGCTTGTTTGAAGAAGGGATCGGTAATGAGACTAAGGTTCAAACGATTCTCTCCTCGATAGTCATTAAGAAAGACGCAGATCTTTGTTTAATTCAAAAAGACAAGCAAGGTTTTTTAACTCCCAACAGCGACTCGTTTCGCAAAGTGTTGGAAGCTGTTGAAGACATAAGACCAAAGATGATTGTGTTCGATCCGATCTCTAGCTTTTGGGGTAGCGAAGCTGCGCTGAATGACATGAGTAAAGCGGTCACAAAATTTATGAGCGAGCTTGCAGAGAAATCCGGTGCCGCTGTTGAGATGATCAACCACATGGGTAAGCAGTCCAGTGCGCAAAAAGACATGACTCAGTTTGCAGGTCGTGGCGGTACAGGTCTCCCAAGTAACGCACGTATCAGTCGAGTTTTGCGACCGGTGTCCGATCAGGAATATACGGATCTCACTGGTGAAACGCTTAACGAAAACCAAAGTGCAATGATCTGTAACGTGAACAAGTTCTCTGACGGGTCACCGCTTTACAACAAACCGTTTATGATCTTACGCGAAGGGTACCTGTTCACTCGCAAGATTCTCACCAATGCAAAAGCGAAAGAGATCGAGAACACGTTCGATGACACTGAACGAATCTTCACGTTCGTCAAAGAAGCAAGAGATGCTGACTTGTATCCGACACTCAGAGTGATCATCGGTAACTTCGCGTACTGTAAGAATCCAATCAGCGAACCGAAGGTCAAGCGAGCGGTCGATTACTTGGTGTTCAATGGACACTTAGGTGACAAGCTCAAGTACATCGACAATCCGGATCTCACGGTGAAAGACAAAGCGTTGGTTATTATCGACTCAGAAGGACGGGAAGTTTAAAGTGGCTGCGCCAGTAGATTCTGCTCGGTAGAGCGATTCGGGCTTACGCCTTACCGCCACTTTAACTACCGTGTCGAGGCAGAGCACGCCCTAGCAGAACCACGCCGTCAAATTCTCGGTTAAAACTTTAGACGCGAGTCACAGTTAAAACCAAAGTGCCCTCGTTTCGAGTCTCGCGTAACTTCTACGGGCGCAGCCGCTTTGGTTGTAGTAGAGGTTCATGAGCAAAGTCAAATTTCCAAGAGATGCCGCTCAGATAAATTGAAGGTTTCAATTCCATTCCGAAAAAAGTCTTCAGCTTGTAGTCTTTAGCGTCAATCATTGGGTTCATTAAGACGGCCATGTTCTCAAGTTTCTGTAAAAGCTCAAAAGAAACGTAGATGAATTCAGGATTTCTGCCGTAAAAAGAAGTGAATTGGTGCAACGACAGTCTCACTTTATCGAGAAGAACCTCATTGATTTCTTCAGTCGTCATTTCTCGTCCCTCACGACAGCTTTAATTTTTTCCGATACTCTTGGTAGTTCAAGCCAGACAAATTTACCTACAACTAGTTTCGAATTCTCAGCTACTTGATATGCTTTTGCTGATTCGTGAACTAAATTTAAGGCCGCTTCCAATTTCTCAATCCGCTTCTGCATCTCGGCTACGATGCGGTCGTGGTCTCGTTGACTAACCAAAAGCACCTCGTCAAACGGAGCAAGTATCGGAAGATCGAGAAGAGAAAACGTTACGAAGTTTTCCGCTTGAACTAATTTCGCTACTGGTTTCGCCTCACTCACCTGTCGCCCCCCTTGTCGATTGGTTTGACGTCGACCAGACGTGCGGTGTGCGTGTCTCCGTTCGAGTGTATTTCGCTACAATTCCAGGCCTCACGATAGTCCGCAACACTTTCGCTTTTTCCATACACCATCGGCGCTGCCTCTAGTGCCTCGCGGATTTTGGCGTTGAGGTTTTCCGTTGCGCCAGCAAGCGTGATTGGATCTTCCCAGACTTTTCTGACTTCATCCTCTGTGAAAAAGTTGGCCCAGTCTCTCATGGTTCCTTCCCTTCCATCGCCTCAAGCGCGGCTTGGTCTTGTTGTCTCTCTAGCTTGTGATAGTCGGCTGTCGTGAGGTCTACCATTCGACGCAAGTCTATGTTCTGCTCCCTCAGCACCTCCACGAGGCGCAGTAGGGCTTTTATATCGTAAGAGCAAACGCATACGCCGTCTGACTCTTCATCTCGCGCTTTGATTTCGGCTAGCTTGGTGGTTAGGTCGGTCATGGTTTCGCCTCTCTACACTCAAATCGGTGCCCAAATATTTCTACGATCTCGAACGGCGGATGAGGTGGTTTAACGTCCTCATTAAAAGCAAGACCTAGTAAAAAACCCCAAAACAGCCCTGCTCCTGTGAATATCGTTATCCAAACAACCACGTCGATATTTTGAATAAATGATTTAATCACGGCACCACCTCCACGAACTCGACGCTGCGCTCGCCAACGTCGAACTTAAACTCCTTCAAGTCAAACAATTGACACGTCAACAATTGACCGTCCGAGATTCTCTCAACAGCGTAAACCCGCCGTGGCTCGCGCTTCTCGTGCCACTCGCCGAAAATTGCCTCATTAGACCAGTTTTTAATTTCAAGAAAAGCGTCACCAACATAGTTTATTCCGCCAGGACTTCTCACAGTCTTTCCGCTCATCGCTAACTCTCTGGCTTGGATGATGTTCACGTTTTCCTCCAAATTATTGCGATGACAATAAGACCAAAAGCTAACACCATCGCAAATTGAACGGTTGAAATGTCTTTACTCTCCATGCCGACTTGTTGCAGTGATTCCTCAACGGTCAGAGCTCGAAGAGACGGCATACCGATTGTGATGTTTCCGTTCTCGTGCGCCTTGTGAACGTAGGACTCAAACTTGTACTGCCCGGGTACTAGATCGATCGGTATATGGACACAAACTTTGTCAGCTTTTTCGCTTGTCGCGTAAGTTTCAACCTCGTTCATGCTTCACGCTCTTTCAATTTCGCTAGGTCTTCCATGAGCTTTTGGTTATCTAAGTTGACTCGTTGTAGTTCTCGATAGAGCGCACTCATTGCACGATTTTTAGCTTCGATGATCTCAAGATGATCCCAATACAAAACGTATTCGCATCGGACTCTTCCATCGCGTCTTTTCCGTAACCTGATTTTTCACAATCAAAGCGTTTCATTTTCCAACCCTGACTGGTGCGACGACCGGAATAATTGTGCTGCTGGTGTTTTGTTTCAGCATCGAATAGCACTCGTATTCTTTTCGATCTTTCATGCACTCGACCATCAACCGTTTATGATTGTCGTTAGATTTCATAGCCATGAAGCCTACAAAACTTAAAAGACAGGCGAGCACGAAAATTAAAAAGAAGCCCATTTGGTCATGAATCCATTCTATCATTTTCCGAACTCCAAAATCAGTTCTGGCTTGCGATCAAAAAGCCTGAGTAGTCTCACTGTCGTCAAAGGTACTGCTCGTCTGCCACTTAACCAATGGTCGACTGCAGGTCCGGTGACTCCTAAAAGCCTAGCAAAATCCGCATTTGAAATGTCGTGACGCACGAGGAATTGTTCAAGTTGTTCCGGTGTCATTTGGGTCTCCTATGTCCGAGTCTCTGATTGCTGGAATCCCTTTGAGTGACTCACCCTCAAGGCGCTTGTATCTGATTCGGCTTAATTTATTTGGGTCCACACCTACCGCACGTACCCTGCGATAGTCGCGACCATAGTTGAAGCTAGTTTTGAGCGGCCTAAAGACCTCGACAAGTCCCTGCTCAAGAAGCTCTCGATACGCAAGCATCGTGATTTCTCGATTCTCAATTCCAAGATCCCTGCGAACCAAGAGTAACGTATCGACACCAACACCTTGAGGACATCGCTCTATAAACTCTAGGAGCTTTGAAGCCTCGTCTGCATAGGCAAACTCGACATATTCCGATGCAGGCTTGGTAATCGGATAGTTAAAAGGCGGCACGCAATCAAGCTCATTGTCGACTGCAATTGCAATGAGTCGCGATACAGGTACGCGCCTATCATCTGATATTTCTTCGAGCATTTTCACCGTATGTTTTGGTAAAAAAGCGTTAACGGCTTTGAACACGTCATCGGTCTCGTAGACTTTTGGTTTACTCCACTTGCGATAAAATTTACCCATCCCATTCCATCCAATTCACAGCATCGATCATATCGCCGCGCTTTTTAAGCGATGAGTTTTCGAGGATCTCTTTCAGAAATCGCTCTTTGGCTCTGTTAAAACCTTTGACAATAGCGTCGTCCAAATCGTTTTGTGTGAACTCGTACTTGTCTGCGTCGTCAAGTTCTTTGATGACTTCCTCTAAAGTCTCAGACGCATTGACGTTATCACCGTAGTATTTAATGCGGTCGATGCGAGCTTGCAGCGTGTTGATTAGTTCCCTCATACGTTCACCCCTAGAGCTTTCTTGTAAAGGTCAATTTCCCACTCAGCATTTGGTTCAAAATCAGCAGGGTCATGGCGGTACTTTAGAATGGCCGCCAGGCATTCATCTTGCGGTCTCGGTAATACTGCCTTGTAACCTATTTTATTTAAGAAGACCGTCGTGCAGATCATCGTCGGGTAGTCTTGCACCTGACCTTTGATTGATTCAAAACCCACGTCTTGCGCTCTATCGGACCAACGGAACGGAAGAGTAAGAAACCAACCCTGTAGGCGGTTAAGTCTATCAACTAGCCACCATTGCTTATAAAGAAGCGCATAAACCATTGGCTGCGCAAGCTTCCAGGTGCCACGAATAAAACCACAGCTAACGAATAGATCGGACCTAACCCACGCTGGATGTTGTAAATATTGAGCCATTATTAAGGGCACAAGCTGATCGTTTGTGAAGCTTTTCTTATCCCAGTCTTTTATGCCTTTTAACTCTGGATGCCTTAAGAAGCCCTGCCACTCGTCTGTAAACCTCATTACTGGATGCAAGCCTTTATGATTTACCTCCAAGATGTAAGCACGGCAGGTATCGGCGCAGCCATCGCCAAGGTTTGCGATCTCATGTCCTGGTTCGCGTGGTTTTTCTCTAACTAGAATACCATAACTATCAAACCTCATTTAGCCTCGCAAACTCACCGTGAAGTTCCATGGCAGCCTTGTTGTAAGCAAGAGCCGCTTCTTCTTGTGTAGTAAAATAACCTAAAAATTTTCTTTTTCCTTCCATTCTGATAGTAGCTAAATAAGGTTTCTTTCTTTCCGGTTGAAGCATCGTGGCGCTTGGCTTCACATACATGACACCTTTGTATTTCATTTTTGAATCTTTTCTTTTACTTTTAGATAGAAGATTTTGCCGCCTTGTTGCGAGTCTTAAATTACAGCGCCTATTATCTAGCTTGTTACCGTTTATATGGTCGACATCAAAACCTTGAGGGGCGTCTAATATTGCTCGATGCATTGTTTGAGTCTCACAACCGTGACTCATTAACTTATTAGTTCCCGCATAGCCTGTGTTAGTGAAATGCCATTTAGATTCGATCAACCAATCAAAATCTGAATCATCAACTAATGCCTTTTTACCTTTTGTTAGTTCTATTTCCTTCGCCATTTTAAGATCCCCATTTTTGACTTAATTATTTATTACCAAGACCTACCGGAAGTCCAAAGCCTTTGTTAGCCGCTTGCATTTTGTCGCGCAGCCGATAACCTTTTGACTGCGCTTTGCGTTTGACATTGACGCAAGGCTTGCAAGTTGCTCTGCGATATTTGAGTTTGACGCCTTTTAGATTGACCGTCGTCGTCTCTGCGTAATGCTCCCACGTCTTGAACGTGTGGCACTTGTTGCAATGCCGTCCAAGCGGGTTTAAGTGTTCCTTCTCTCGATGATTGCACTCTTGGCAGTGTAATTTGGTTGTGTAGTAGATGCGCCCGTCAGCGTGCCGTGACGATACTTTCTTATCGAAATTGAGCTTTGGTTTAAACTGTCGGCACTTGATGCAAAATTTAACTTCCGGTTTCATGATGGCCTAGCCTTTAACAAGTACTCTCGAATCATGAGATCCGTCGATTGCTTCCCATGCAAAGCCAAATGCGCAATTGCATAAATGTGCTTTTCAGGTTCAAAGTCAGGCTCATTGTAGAATTGATTCTCAAAATCAGATTCTTCGAATTCTAAAATATAGCGAGCGCATTCCTCTAGGTCTTGAATTCGTTCCTGCATTTCAGTCATCGCTCAACTCGATTTCTGCGCGGTACCTATCGCCACGCCTTACGACTTTGATTCCATCGATTAGCTTTTCACCGTTGAACACTTGCCAAGACTTAGCGTCTATCGATTTAAAAATGATCGATTCGCTGAAAAAGTATTTACCTAGCAAGCATTCAAGTGCCTCAAGACTTCCTGCGCTACCTAGTAGTTTAGTCATAAGTCACCGCCTCAAGTGCTCGGATTAGCTCCTGTTTGAAGTATCGGCTTGCGGTTGTCTCAGTGTGCTTTCTAACCCAGCGGCCAGAGTAGCTTGACCATTTCAGCACCAAAGGACTGCGCTTAAGTACAGAGCGAGACGCATCGCTTGGTTTAGCTGGGAACTCAACTTGCAACTGGCCATTAACAACCTCGACTTTGCATCCATTGACTGTGAAAGGCTCAAACCCAGCTTGCACGACTGTCAGTGCCTCGCGGCGTTTTTTGAGGCGTCTAATCTCAGCCGATAAATTTCTAAACTGATAGTCAGCAATCCCAACACGTCCAGCAAAATCAGGCTTTAACAGGTTCCCAGCGGTCTCTAGTGGCGTTTTAAACTCATTAGGCCATGTCTCAACCAAGAGCGCCGCAAGCGCCTCTGGCGAGCCTTTAGCGCGTCTTACTAGCTTGTTGACGGCAGTCCAGCGAAGTGATTGGTCAGTGAGCTTTGCTATTTTCTCGTCTAGCAGTCTCAGCGCCTCAGGGTTGTCACTGTCGATAGCTTTGCGAGTCTGCATCGACTCGATACTGTCTTGGAGTCTGGACGCTTCCTTATCCGCCTCGACTGCTTTTCGCATCTTATTGTCGAGACGCTCTAAATGCTTCCGATGACGTCGCTCGCTATGATGCCCGACAAGTATCGGCTGTCCCATTGGTATGCCTGAATGCTCCTCTGTGAAGATTTTGAGCGAACCTTTAGCGGCTTCACTTTTAAGCGATGCAATGCGTGCATTTAATCGGTCGATTCTAGCTTGTCGTTTGCTCTCGTAATAATTCATTTTCCGTTATTCTCCTTATGATTGTTAAAACACTTGCTGCAAACCAAGATTGGGTCCGTTCCGGCTTGGTAGGGAGTTGAGCGTTTAGCGTCTTTTATCTTGCCGCATCTGCTGCATTTATAGAGTGAAGGTTGGTAATTAAGTGCGCTCATCGATTACCTCTGATAACTCGTTTAACACTATCGTTTTAATGCGTCTTACTTCCTCGCCTGACAGTTTAAAAGTGAGTGCAGACTCACCAATGCTCTCAGCTATCACGTCAGTCAAAAGCCTAGAGCCTTGGCGTGACAAAATGTCTTTCAGCGTAGCCACGTCACGCTTGACGTTATCGGTGTCACCATAGAGCGAGACGATGCTAGAAACGTAAGGCTTAGCGTCTTGTTCCATTTTTAAGTCTTCCTTTTCTATTTATACGTTTATCAATCGATGACTCTGCTAGGAAATAGCTGACTTTCTCAGGCTCGACACAACGATATCTTGCCGCTTTGATAACGCTTGGGAACATAGCGACGCTTAGGCAGTCGTGAAGCTGCCAGCGGATACCATAGAGACCAAGCCAGTCTCGACGCTCAGTCTCGTATCGCGTTTCTAAAGCTCTATTGGCTGTCGCTAAAGTCCAAGCGCCGCAAGGTAGCATTGTATCATTGTCAGCTAAATAACTGTCAGGCTGCCTAGCCATTCGCCACGCTTTAACCCATTGGTCTTTTGTGACTGTCATGGCGCTACCTCTAAGGCTTGCTCAATTGCACGCGGGTCAAAGAGTCTCATTGATTTCATAATCACGCCGCCTTCGTAAGTCTCAGTCTCAAAAGGTAAGGCGTTAAGCGATGCCTTTTGTGTCGTGCGCATCTCTTGCTTGATGCGGCTTAGGCTTTGACTTTTATAGGTCTCAAGGTCTGGCGCTTGGTCATGGCTTTGCTCAATTTCATCGATGACAAACCGATGATGCTTTGGAATGCGTTGACGTTTCGCTACGCCAGTGACTCTCAAAACTATCTCCCATTTCTTAGTGCGATTGTTCTCTAGCATTTTATTGTTCCTTTAGCGTTGATACGTTTATTGATTGATGTCTCGATTAGTGAATAGCTGCAGTGCTCAGGCTCAACAGTGCGAAGCCTTAAGCCTCTCAGTGTTACCGGAAACGATGCAGAGTAGATGTCTCTTGAGTCATAGCTGACACCATATAATGGTCGCCATCTAGTGACTGTGAACTCATGGCGTGCCGTATGAGCAGCATGGGCAAGTGACAGCATCTTATTATTAGGAAGCGCGTCTAAGTAACCAAGCGGCGAGCGCACAAGGCGCCACGCTACGGACCAAGACTGCTTAGGACTCTTGAGTTGACGCTTAATATCGTTCATCTTGTTTCACTCTTACGCCGCGAGGAGTGACGTCATTAGTACCGAGCGTATCTAGGACCGTTTGTAACGTTTGATTTGAGGCCATGAGCTTAAAAGTAAGGTCATTTTTCCTAGTGTATTTAACGCTATTGATTTTGAAGTTAATGGCTTGCAATTCGGCTGAACGATATTGGAAGCGAACGGTCACCGTCTCAATATGCTCTGCGAGCGGTAGCGTCTTAAGGTCATCACGAATAGAGACCAAATCGGTTAGCGTGACTGGCGGGAGCTTTTCGCTGTCATCGTTTGAGTTACTGTTAACTAATTCAATGAGCGTAGACTGCCAATAGCTTACGTCAGGCTTTTCGTTTTTGCGGGTTTGCCGCTTAATTTTCAATAGGACTTGTGCAGACCAAGACATGGGAATTTCTCCTCTAGTGGTTTCAGCCATCAATTAGAGATGACTAGATCAATTGAGGAGCGTTTAAACATTGTGTAGGCTTATAGTCAATAAACACTGTATAGAAATCTGTTATTCTATACGTGGCGCGTTATTGAGCATTGACTTGCGGTGTCGTGTTTAAACATTGTGGCTATTCGTTTAATTCGATTTGGAGTGTATTTTTGCGCTTTTGACATTAAGTTATAAGTTAACGGCCAGGCATTACTAAACGTAAGAGGTCATGCTCCGCTGACCTCTATTATACGTCGCCATCATTTGGCTACTTATAGTCAATTATACAGTATGAAAGGCGGAGGCGTCAATAGGCGATTTTTTGTTTAATAGAATCTTAATAATTATTGCGGTGCGTTAGTCGTCAAATCGAATTAAACGCATAGCCACGGGACTCAGCGCGTTATTTTAAACAATGTTGAGCATCACACAAAGTTTAAATGCGTTTAATTCGATTTGACTATTGCAAATCATTCTCAATAAGAGCAATGTAAGATTATGCAGCCGTTTATGCACTTGACAATCGTTTCAATTTGACCACGTCAAAAGCAACGAATCGAAATAGCCGAGTGATTTCAAGCACTTAAAAAAATAAAAA
>Ga0172380_10001827_pt1 | contig 35758 bp, 34 predicted proteins | sample Leawe162metaG_FD_119747 | JGI IMG/M metagenome (GOLD analysis project Ga0172380, IMG submission 119747) | Leachate microbial communities from a municipal landfill in Southern Ontario, Canada - Leachate well 162 metaG | ecosystem: Engineered > Solid waste > Landfill > Unclassified | place...
CAATTGAATCAAAATTATCCTAATCCATTTAATCCTACAACACAAATATCATTTTCTTTACCAAGAACTGAAAATGTATCTCTTATAGTTTATGATATAAATGGAAATGAAATTAAGAGATTGGTAAATAATGATAATTTATCAGCAGGTTCTTACAATTTGACATGGAACGGAACTGATGGTAATGGTAGTAAAGTAGCCAGTGGAATATATTTTGCAAGAATGATTGCAGGTAGCTATCAACAGACAAAGAAGATGAACCTCGTTAAGTAGTAGATATAATGCAGTGTACAAGAAAGCCGATGCTAAACCATCGGCTTTTTTATTGCCCAAAATTAAAGTGATATTAAATCAAACAGGATTGATTTTACTTGCTAAAGAAATGAATAAGGGATATTTTAAGATATCAAGATTCTTTAATATTGGATAAGGAAGTTCTATGAGTTTAAGTCAAATAGCACGTTCAATCAAAGCATCTCCCACCTTAGCACTAAATGAAAAAGCAGCTATATTAAGAGAAAAAGGTGATCCTGTAATTCATCTCGGAGGTGGCGAACCCAAAAGCAGAGCTCCAATGGATGCTCTATTAGCAGCAGTTAATTCAATCAACACAGGCGAAGTAAGATACGCACCCGCAGACGGAATACCGGACTTAAAAAAATCGATAATCCGTTACACAGAAGAATATTATCACAGAAAAGTAAATCCGGAAAATGTAATTGCATCAAGCGGAGCAAAGCAGGCATTAATGGTAGCATTGCAGGCAATACTTAATCCGCAGGATGAAGTTATTTTCCCAGTGCCTTATTGGGTTAGTTATCCTGATATGATAAAACTATGCGGTGCAATACCAGTACCCGCACCTGCAGAAGATGGTACGTTTTATCCGCGTTTAAAAGATATCGAAATGCGCCTTGGTTCTTATACAAAAGCTGTCATTATAAATTCTCCTAATAATCCTTCGGGAGCAATGTACTCGAAAGAATTCATTGCAGAAGTAGTAGAGTTTTGCGAGAAGAAAGACCTTTATTTAATTATGGATGATATTTATCATAGATTAGTATTTGATGGAAAGAAACCATTTAGCTGTTATGATTTCACAAAACTATCAGTAGAAAATTCTAAGATAATTGTGATCAATGGTGTTTCGAAGCAGTATGCGATGACGGGATTTAGAATCGGCTGGGCAGTAGGTAATAAAAAAGTAATAGAAGCAATGGCTAATATTCAAGGGCATCAAACATCAGGTCCTTCGGTAGTATTACAAAAGGCTGCTGTCGGTGCTCTTAATGGTATTCAATCTTCAGTTGAATCATTACGTGTTACATTAGAGAATAACCGTAATATTTTAATTGATCTTCTCGGATCATTTACCGGAGTTAAAGTAGCTAAACCTGACGGAACATTTTATTGCTTCGCTGATTTTAGTGCTTATGAAAAGGATTCAAATAAATTATCTCAATTCTTAATTGATAAGGTGATGGTGTTAACTGTTCCCGGAAAAGAATTCGGTATGGATGGATATTTAAGAATCAGTTTCTGCGGAACAATTAAAGATATGACCGAAGGAATCGAGAGAATGAAATGGGCACTTGATCCTAATTCGCCGAATGAATTATATATCGGCGACCGCAAGTTAGTGAGGGATTGGTCATGAGCAAATATTTAGAATTTCAAACCCCTGCTTCAAAGCAGGCGATGGAGCTTGCTTCCGATTTTAGATTGAAGAACCAAGGGCTTACGAATCTCGACCGCGTCTATTGGAATCTTGCAGACGAACCATTATACGAAGAGATAATTTTTAGGAACGAAGCAAAACTCTCTAAGCAAGGTGCAATAGTAGTAAATACAGGTAAACACACAGCAAGAGCCGCTGCGGATAAATTTATTGTAATGGAAGAATCCAACTCTAAAGATATCTGGTGGGGTAATTATAATCGACCGTATGCCCATGAAAAATGGAGTCAATTAATGGGACGATTACAGGCATGGCTTCAAGGCGAAGAAGTTTTCGTTCAAGATGTTTATGCAGGTGCTGATCCTGATTATAGAATGCCGGTAAGAATCATTACCGAAAAAGCATGGCATTCATTATTCGTTCGGAATATGTTTATTACAACAGATGATAAAGATGAATTAAAAAACTTAATACCGGAATTTACCGTTATCTGTATGCCCGGTTTTAAGGTAGATCCAATTACGGATAGCACACGCACTGATACTGCAATCATTCTTAATTTTGAACAGCGTACAGCGATAATTGCAAATACATTATATGGCGGTGAAATTAAGAAATCAGTTTTTACAGTGCTCAATTTTCTTCTTACTTATCAAGATGTATTGCCGATGCATTGCTCTGCAAACGTTAGTGATAATGGTGAAGTGGCATTGTTCTTTGGATTAAGTGGTACAGGTAAGACTACTCTTTCTGCCGATCCAAAAAGAAGATTGATTGGCGATGATGAACATGGCTGGAGCAGTCAAGGTGTATTCAATTTTGAAGGCGGATGTTATGCAAAAGTTATTCGCCTATCAGAAGAACACGAACCACAGATTTATGCAACTACAAGAACCTTCGGTACAATATTAGAAAATGTAGTTTTTGATCCGATCACAAGAAGAATCGATTTGGATGATGATACTCTTACTGAAAACACGAGAGCTTCCTACCCATTGGAATTTATTCCTAATATTGCAAAGGATGGATATGTAAGAACGCATCCAAAGAATATTATTTTCTTAACGTGTGATGCTACGGGTACACTCCCTCCAATTTCAAGATTAAATCCTGAACAGGCACAGTATCATTTTATCAGCGGATACACATCAAAGATAGCAGGAACGGAGATTGGTCTCGGTATCGAGCCGCAGATTACGTTCAGTGCATGTTTTGGTGGTCCTTTTATGGTTCGCCATCCGTTTGATTATTCCGAGATGTTAAAACAGAGAATGCTAAAAACAAAAGCTCAATGCTGGTTAGTAAATACCGGCTGGGTTGGTGGAAGATTCGGTGTTGGAAAGAGAATCAGTATTCGCCATACTCGCAATCTCTTAAATGCCGCTTTAGAAGGAAAACTTGATAAAGTAAAATATAGGAAAGATAAGTTGTTCGGTTTTGATGTTCCGCTCACTTGTCCCGAAGTCCCCGAAGATGTATTAGACCCTTCAAGTTCATGGGGCAATAAGGATGAGTATTGGAAAAAATATGATGCACTTGCAGCACGATTTGTAGAGAATTTTAAGTTGTTTGAAAAAGGTTGTTCCGAAGAGGTGATTGCTGCCGGTCCAAAACGGTTATCATCTCAGAAATAGAAAATACTGTTAGTCCTTCCAAAGGGAATGGGGATAATTTCCTCATTCCCTTTTTGATAATCAACGGAATAAGTATGGTATTTAGTAAAAAGAATTTTTGTGATACTTGATATTATTTTTTTGAGTGAGTTATAAGGAAGCAATATTTTGTATATACTGCTTCACATCAAACTTAGATTTTGCGCCGTTATAGTTCATATAACGAATTTTACCGAAGACAGGCCTATCGAACCATGCACGGTCGTGAACACCGCCGATTGACCAAGCAATGCCGGTATAACCATTCGGATCACGTCCATCTAATTGATATTTATCATTGAGGTAAATCGCTATCTTCATTGCTTCTTCATTAGAAGGAGTCCATTCCAAAATTTTCTTAGCCCAATACATTCTCATATAGCCGTGCATTGTCCCTAACTTTACCATATTCATTTGAGCTGCATTCCAAAGGGGATCGTTCGTTTCGGCGTTTTCAAATTGACTAAGTGAATAGATAAATTCACGATGATCATTTTGATGTATTGCGATAGATTTTTTTGCCCAATCAGGGAATCCATCCGCTGAATAATAATTTTGATTGTAATAACAAAAATTATCTGATAGCTCTCTTCTAATAATTAATTCTTCCAAGAAAGATTTTTGAGATTCGGGATATTCAATGAATAGTTCTGTTTCGAGTGCAATTCTTTGAGCGGATATTTGTCCAAAATGTAAATAGGGGGAAAGATTTGATGTAGCACGTTTATTCGGATCGTTTCTATCCGCTGCATAATTTTTTAGTTTGTTATTTAAGAAATCTGTAAGAATATCGTGAGAGGCATCCTCACCCGGTTTAATCCAATCCACTTCAGAGATACTGCTATTAATATTCAGCGATGCGAAAATATCAGTCCAATCATTAATGAAATTATTTTCCTGTGGCGGCATCTTTTTTAGTTCAGAGAACGGTTCTAAAAATTCTGTCAACATTCTATTAATCTTAGGACGAATAGTATAAGCACCAAACTCTACTTTCTGTGATACTAATAAGCAGGGAACTATATTATGTGCATCGACTACATAAAAGGGGATTGAAATATTTTTTGCTACATCACGTTTCCATATACGAGTATTTTTTAAAGGATTAAAATCAGAAACTAATATTGAACATTTATTCTCTTCTATAAACTTAGGGAGAGTTTCTTCAGGTCTTCCTAATAATATTTTGAAAGGAATGTTTTTTCTAGTGAGTTTCTTTTCAACTTCTTGAAGACCGCGCATCATAAAACTATATTGCCGGAGAGTTGCTTCTAAAAAATCGGGGACTAAATTAAATACTACAATCAAAGAAGAATTATTCTCGATAGCTTTTTCTTGAGCGAAGATTAAAGCCCAATTATCATTTGCTCTTTGATCTCGTTGCATCCAATATAGAACCGCACCATTTTTGTGTTCCCCGACTTGAGTTATCCTTCCATGACTATGGATTTCACCCAATGTTTTAGTAGATATTTTGAATTCGCCATCTTGAAGTAATCTTACTCTTTTTGCATTCATTTAGTTTCTAATTATTCTCGAATTTTTATTTTATCAGAAATTATTAAGAAGAATTTTTACAGCGGAATTATTTGGATTTTGCCATACTGGCAATTTCCTCAAATTCAGCTTTTGTAATAGGCATAACTGATAAACGGTTTCCTCTTTGAATAAGTTTCATTTCGGAGAGTTTTGGATTGTTTTTTATTTCGGCAAGGGGAACTATATTTTTAAATTTTTCTAAAAATTTAACATCGACCATATACCAAGTGGGATTATCTTTTTTACTTTTAGGATCGTAATGAGGGTCCTTTTTATCAAATGCAGAAAAATCAGGATATGATTCTTTTACTACTTCACAAATACCTGCAGCACCCATTGGAACGCAATTAGAATGATAATAAAGAACTTTATCACCAATTTTCATATCATCACGTATAAAGTTACGAGCTTGATAATTCCTCACTCCATCCCAATAGGTGGTTTTCTTATCTGCTTTAGCGAGGTCATCAATTGAAAAAACATCGGGTTCGGATTTAATTAACCAATACTTAGTCATGGAGACTCCTTATAAATAAAAAATTTTCTATACAAAAACCACAATCAAAGATAATTTTTCAAAAATCTGCCGGTATGAGAGAGGGGATTTTTAATAATCTCTTCGGGAGTTCCCGTTGCAACAATTTCTCCTCCTTTATCTCCTGCTTCCGGACCGAGATCAATTATATAATCAGCACATTTTATTATATCCATATTATGCTCAATTATAATTACGGAATTGCCTGAACTAATTAGCATATTAAAACAATTAAGAAGTTTTTTAATGTCATCAAAATGAAGTCCCGTAGTTGGCTCATCGAAAATAAAAAGAGTATGTTTATTCCTTCTTTGAGTTGAGAGGTTATAAGCCAATTTAATACGCTGTGCTTCACCGCCAGAGAGTGTATTTGAGGGCTGACCTAATTTTATATACCCAAGACCCACATCAGCAAGTACACGTATGCTTTTGCTGATTTTTTCATTATGATCAAAAAATGGTACAGCCTCATCAACTGTCATATTAAGTACATCTACAATATTTTTCCCTTTATAGATAACGTCGCGGACTTCCTTTTTAAATCGAGTACCTTTGCAGTCTTCGCATTCTAAGAAAAGGTCAGCTAGGAATTGCATTTCAATTTTTACGAAACCATCGCCTGAACAAGTTTCGCATCTTCCGCCCGGAACGTTAAAAGAAAAATATCCGGGTTTATAACCGCGTGAGCGAGCCTGTGGAGTTGAAGAAAAGAGTTCTCTTATATGCTCAAACCCTTTTACGTAACTAATTGGATTAGAGCGAGGTGATTTACCGATAGGGGATTGATCAACGATCTCAACAAAATCGATACCTCGCACGCCATCTATGCTTTCATATTTACCAATCTTGTCAGGATTTTCACCGAGAGTTTTTGCCACACCACCATATAAAACATCATGAACAAAAGTGCTCTTCCCCGATCCGCTTACACCTGTAACTACTACAAGCTTTTTTAATGGCACTTCAACATCAATATCTTTAAGATTATTTTCACGTGCGCCGATTATTTTAATTGTATTGGTTTTGGAAGTATTTCTTTCCTCGGGCAATGGGATAGATAGTTTGCCGGATAAATATTTACCTGTTAAGGATTTTTCATTATTTATAATTTCGTCATAAGTGCCTGAAGCAATTATTTCACCTCCATGCACACCTGCTCTTGGGCCCATATCATAAATCAGATCAGCTTCGTGCATCATCTCAGGATCGTGCTCTACTACAAGTACTGTATTACCAAGATCACGCAAGGATTTCAATATTTTTATTAGACGAGTATTATCACGTGGATGAAGACCAATGCTCGGTTCATCTAACACGTATAATGTGCCCATCAAAGCAGAGCCGAGTGAAGTGGCTAGATTAATTCTTTGAGTCTCGCCGCCTGATAAAGTATTACTAAGACGATTGAGAGTAAGGTACCCAAGACCCACTTCATTCAGGAATGTAAATCGTTTGACCAATTCATCATAAATCTGTTGAGCGATTGCGAGTTCGGTTTTAGTTAATTCTAAAGTCTTAAAAAAAACTAATGCCTTATCGATAGGCATGCACACAATATCATGAATTGATTTGAACGCAATTTTTACTTGAAGAGCTTCTCGTCTTAATCGTGAACCTTTACATGCTGAGCAGGTAGAATAACCACGATACCTCGACATTAGAATACGAATATGCATCTTGTAATTTTTCTTTTCGAGAATTTCAAAAAAGCCATTTATACCTGGGAATCCATCGAATCCCTCCATAAGTAAATCAAGCTGATCTTGTGGAAGGTCTTTAAATGGAATATTAAAATTGATTTTCCCTTTCCCTTTTTGAATCATATCCCTTTGATATTTGGAGAACTTAACTGAACGCCATGGAGCAATAGCACCATCTCCAAGAGTTAAATTAGGATTAGGAACAATAAGATCAATATCATAGCCGGAGGTTTTCCCGAAGCCTTGGCAGACGGGACATGCGCCGAATGGATTATTAAAGGAAAAAAATCTCGGCTCCGGTTCTTCATAACGGATGCCACAGCATTCATAAAATTTATTAAATTGTTTCTTCTCGTTAGTATCGGCATTAATAATAGTAAGTCGACCTTCCCCCTCTTTGAAACTCACTTCAATAGAATCGGCAAGCTTTTCTCTTACTTTATTTTTTAGAATCTTGAATCGATCGACTATTACATATAGATCATCTTTTGTTTTAGGGATTTCTTTAGAGTCATTTAGATCGATATATTCGTCTTTGTAGAATATTCGGAAGAAACCTCTTTTAATTAAAAGGTCAATTTCATCTTTTACTTTTCTTCCTTCGTGGGAGTGGAGTGGAAATGCCAAATAAAAGCGGTTTTCTTCTGATTGAGTTTCGAGCCATTCAGATACTGTCCCTGTAGAAGCACTCTTAACCACATTACCGCAATTAAAACAATATGTTTTACCTATCCGTGCGAAGAGCAATCGAAGATAATCATAAATTTCAGTTGAAGTCCCAACTGTGGATCGAGGATTTCGTGCCCCTGTTTTCTGTTCAATTGCAACTGCAGGAGAAATACCGAAAATAAAATCAACATCTGGTTTATTCATTCTTTCGAGAAATTGACGCGCATAAGAAGAAAGACTTTCTACATAGCGTCTTTGTCCTTCAGCATAGATTGTATCGAAGACGAGAGAAGATTTTCCCGAGCCGCTTACCCCTGTAAAAACGGATAACTTACCACGAGGTATTTCTAAATCAATATTTTTAAGATTGTGCTGCCTTGCACCTTTAACAATAATTTTATCTGGCATATTTTTTTATCAATTATTTAACTTCTTCTCAAGTTCTTTTATTTCTTCTATTTTCTTATCGAGAATAAGTTTTTGAATTTGTATTTCTTGAAGTTGCTTATCAATCCTTTGTTCATACTCGGAAACATCCCAATATCCACGCTCTTCAAAATAAGTCTTGAAAAGCCAATTATGTTTAAGTGCTTCCATATTTTCGGCTAATTTTATAGTTGCTATATCTACGTTCTTGGCAGTGCGCGTAAAATTAGTAATCATTGATTTAACTGAATCTGTCATGCTTTTATCTTTAAGTAGAGCACCTGCCACGCCTTCTCCATTTTCAATCGAAGTAACAATATTTTTAACGCTTGTCATTGTCTCATCTGCATTAGCAATTATTTTCTTAAGATTTTCTCCAAATCCTACTACATAATCACTGATCTCACTGAACTTAGTTGTTAAGCTATCAAGTGATTTATCGGCTGTTTTAGTGATTGAAACAGTCGCATTATAAAGCTGATCATCATTAATTAATTTACCTAATGTTCCTTCACCGGCATTAACTTTCTCACTCATTTCAGAAAAATCTTCTGCAATTACTTTTAAATATCCTAATGTTTGTTTTGCTTCATCTATTACCGCAGAGATATTAAGTGGAGATGAAGATTTAATAAATCCATAATCTTGAATTACATCTAAATCAGGTGAACCGGGAGTGATTGTAACAAGTTTTTTACCAACAAGACCCTCTGTTTCCACGGAGGCTTCGCTATCAATACGAATTAGATGGCGCATATCATCTTGAATATCCAATACAACAAGCACTCTCCCTGAATTATCATCCGCTAATTCGATTGTAGATACATTGCCAATATCATATCCACTAAGCCTGACAGGAGCACCTGTTTTTAGTCCTTCAATCGATTCAAAATAAGTCTTGATCTTTATTGTTGATACGAATAAAGATTCCTTACTTCCGATTAAGAAAATTGAAACTACTAAAAGAACTGTCCCGAAAAAGATAAAAATACCAAGGCGGGCACCTTCCAATTGTTTAAACATTTTTGCTCCGTCTATTCTTTAATTATTTCTTGACTAAAAAAGTTTTGGAGGAATGGATCAGATGACCCGGTAAGTTCCTCGATTGTTCCTTCATGCGCAATATGCCCATCTCTTAAAAAAATTACTCTATCAGCTATGATCTTGGCACATATTAAGTCATGCGTAACAACTATTGAAGTCATACTTAATTTTTTTTGGAGACTCATAATCAGTTCGCTTATTTCTTTAGATGAAATTGGATCAAGTCCCGTAGTCGGTTCATCATAAAGCATAAGTTCAGGATCAGTAATGATAGAGCGGGCAAGACCAATTCTTTTCCTCATACCGCCAGAAAGATCCGAAGGCATTTTATCGACCGAATCGGCTAATGAAACTAATTCAAGAGTAGAAATTGTTTTATCATCCAACTCTTTTTGCGTCATATCAAAATGCCGCTTTAATGGAAATTGAAGATTTTCCCTTACTGACATTGAATCATAAAGAGCTGCACCTTGAAATAAAAATCCTAATTTCTTACGTACCTCATTTAATTCTTTTAAGGGAATTTTATTAATTGCCTTATCGTTAATTTTAATTGTACCTTCGTCTGGTTTAAGTAAACCAACAATACATTTAAGAAGTACACTTTTACCAGTCCCGCTTCGTCCAAAAACAACAAGGTTTTCGCCTTGCTTGATATCGATATTAATATCCTGAAGCACATTAAAAGAGCCGAAGCTCTTACTTAGATTTGATATTTGAACTATTATAGAGTCGGCCATAACCACAAAGATATTTTAACTAAAACCATATCAAAAATAAGAATTAAAAGAGAAGCCATAACGACTGCTGTGGTGGATGCTTTTCCGACACCTTCAGTTCCGCCGGTAGTTGTATAACCTTTATAAGAACCAACAATACCTACAATATATCCAAAGACGAATGTTTTTGCAATACCGGGAATTAAATCCCCGAATTGGATAGCATCTACAACAGCTGTTTTATAATATTCAAAACTCATATTCTCAGTAATAATTACAGCAATATAACCACCAAAAATAGCTATTATTATTACATACATAGTAAGGATAGGAAGAATCATAGTAGTTGCAAAAACACGTGTAACAACAAGGAATTTGAATGGATTAATGGCAGAAACTTCCATTGCATCAATTTGCTCTGTAACACGCATAGAGCCGAGTTCCGCACCAATACCAGAACTAACTCTTCCGGCAAAGATTAATGCCGTTAGCACCGGTCCTAATTCTCTTACGACAGAAAGCGAGACCATGCTCGGAAGAAAAGCAGTAGCACCGAATCTTTGTAATGTTGGCTGGCTTTGCATTGCTAAAACCAAACCGATTATCAAACCCATTATACTTACAATAGGGAAGGTCTTAACTCCCAATTCGTCCATATGTTTTTTAATTTCAAAAATTTCATATGGCGGCTTAAAAGCTTGTTTTATAAACTCAATATTAAATATTGTTAATCCGCTAATATTCAAAAGAAAATTATGAATTGAGTCTTTAAATGATAAATTCCTTCCTTCAATAAGTGTAGGTATATTCATAAAATTATTGTTTTGTGAATTCAATTGTCGCAGGAAGTGTCATACCTTGATAATCCATTTCTTGTGTTACTTCCACTTTATTATTTGCTGTGAACTTAAATGGCATTATCGTAGTTTCACCGGAAACATTATCTTTGAGAGTAATTTGTGTATCAGTAACTGAATATGTTCCAATACCTTGCTCAGTTCCATCTGAATTAGTATAATTGAATACGAATGTATTATCGCTCTTTAGATTTAGAGAACCGGAAACACCTGCTTGCTCAGGAGTAAGAACTATCGGCATACCCGAAAATTGAACTGTAACTTTTGTTAATGTCCAATTGCCAACTAATTTATCTTTGGTGTTTGGTTCTGTTGGATTATCATCATTACTGCAGCCTGAAAAAGTGATTAGTAATAAAAGTGGTAAAAGTAAGAACAATTTATATAAGTGATTTTTCATTTTTTGCCTCTCTAATAAATGAAAGAAATGTAGTTACAAAAGTAATCATAAAAATACTTTATTCAAATGGTGTTTAGCAATCTTTAAATCTAAGAACTAATTAAGTATATTAAAAAATTATATTAAAATTTTCTGGGTAAAGATGGATTTATTAATTGGGATAGATGGGGGTGGGAGCAAAACAAACTGCTTATTAAGCGATAAAGGAATGAATATTATCTCTAAAAGTGCTGGTGGACCTACGAATTTTATTTCTATCGGTATGGATAAAGCAGTCGATAATGCAGTAGAGGTAATTAGGAAATCATTCAATCTTGTCGATGTAATAAACTCGAAATTGGTTTCGGTTGTAATAGCCACTGCCGGAGCCGGAAGAAAAAATGATGCTTTTGAATTTGGATATCGTGTAAAAGATAAATTAGAAAATATTATTGCAGTAGAAGAGATGAATGTAGTAACAGATGCCGAAGCCGCTTTAGAAGGGGCGTTAGATGGAGAGGATGGTGTAGTGGTCATCTGCGGAACAGGCTCTATTGTTTTCGCAAAAGATAAATCGGGTGAACATTTTAGAAGCGGCGGACTTGGGAAAATTTTAGGTGATGAAGGAAGTGGACACTCTCTCGGTCTAAAAGGTTTATCCTTGGTTTCCAAAGAACTTGACGGTCAAAAGATTAATACGAAACTTACTTCACATGTTATGAGTAGATATAAAATTGCCGATATTCATCAATTAATTAATCATGTATATAAAGGTGCTCCCGAATATTCAGAAATTGGAATTGAAGTAATAAACTGCGCCGCCGATGGTGATGCTGCCTGTCTAAATTTAATTGATAAAGAAATTTCTGAATTGGTAAACCAGATCGAATCTGTTTCTATGAAAATTAAAAAAGATGATTTTAAGATATCACTACTTGGGGGATTAATTGAGAATCATCTTTTCTACAAAGAACTGATAAAAAAGAAACTCTATGAAACATTTATTGGGATTCAAGTAATCGAGCCGATAAACAAACCTGAATATGGAGCTTTAATAATTGCCCAAAAAATGATTATAAATAATAACAAAACGAAAAATTAATGAATAAGAACAAAAATCCGTGGAGCTGGATCCCATCGCTCTATTTTGCTGAAGGTCTTCCTTATGTAGTTATAATGACTGTCTCTGTGATTATGTATAAAAGAATGGATATCTCTAATGGTGATATCGCTCTTTATACAAGCTGGTTGTATCTGCCATGGGTAATTAAGCCGTTGTGGAGTCCCATAGTTGATCTCTTTAAGACCAAGCGAATTTGGATTGTATTTATGCAAATAATAATCGGCGCAGGGATGGGTGGAGTGGCTCTAACAATTCCGATGTCAAATTTTTTCCAATACACACTTCTATTTTTTTGGCTGATGGCATTTAGCTCTGCAACACATGATATTGCCGCAGATGGATTTTATATGCTGGCGTTGGACGAAAGTAAGCAGGCGTTTTTTGTTGGGATTAGAAGTACGTTTTATCGAGTTGCAATGATTGCCGGACAGGGACTTCTCATTATGTTAGCGGGTTACTGGGAAGTAACTAAGTCAATTACTTTCGCATGGACTTTTACTTTCATAGTAATTGCAGTGATGTTTGTAATATTTGCTTTATATCATTGGCTAGTGCTGCCCAAACCCAATAGCGATCATTCGGTTACTGAAATAAGAGAAACAAATGCGGCGAAAGAATTTTTTGCGTCATTTTCAAAATTTTTTATTAAGAAAAAAATCGGTTGGATTTTAGGGTTTTTATTGTTCTTCCGATTCGCAGAAGCACAATTAGTAAAGATGGCTGCACCATTTATGCTCGATGCAAGAAATCTCGGCGGACTTGGACTTTCGACTTCAGAAGTAGGATTTATATATGGAACGGTAGGGATTATTTCTCTTGTATTAGGCGGATTGTTGGGTGGTTTTGCCGCATCGGTAAAAGGATTAAAATACTGGATTTGGTGGATGCTCGTTGCTATTAATATACCTAATTCAGTTTATGTATATTTATCGCTTGTTCAGCCGGAAAGTTTTTGGATAATAAATGCTTGTGTGGCGGTGGAACAATTTGGCTATGGATTTGGTTTCACTGCTTATGTATTATATATGATTCATATTGCAGAAGGAGAATTTAAGACTTCACATTATGCAATTGCCACAGGTTTCATGGCTCTTGGTATGATGATTCCCGGTATGTTTTCAGGTATGATCGAAGAAGTATTGGGTTATCAAACATTTTTTATTTATATAATGCTTGCAACTATTCCATCATTCTTAGTTGCTAAATTTATTCCGCTTGATCCGAATTTCGGAATGAAAAAGAAAACATCTACCGTTTAAGTTCGTCTAACTGTTATAACAAAAGGAGCGCTATTGGATTCTGAAAAAATAATAGAAGTAAGAAGTCTCACGAAAAAATTCAAAAGCCTTACCGCAGTCAATAATCTTGATTTGAATGTTTATAAAGGTGATGTATTTGGATTTCTGGGACCGAACGGAGCAGGGAAGAGCACTACAATCAGAATGCTCCTTTCTTTGATAAAACCGAATTATGGCGAGATAAATATTTTTGGGAAGCCATTAGTTCAGAACCGGAAAGAGATACTTAGAAGAATCGGAGCAATTGTAGAGAAGCCCGATTTCTATCTTTATTTATCTGCTTATAAAAATCTTGAAATCCTTGCTAGAATTTCAGGTGCTGATACATCTAAGAAAAAAATCATGGAGATGTTGGAGCTTGTCGGATTAGCAAAAAGATACAATAGTAAAGTAAAAACATTTTCTCATGGAATGAAACAGCGGCTCGGAATTGCTCAGGCACTTCTGCACGATCCTGAATTAATTATTCTCGATGAACCGACAACAGGTTTAGACCCGCAAGGCATGAAAGAGATTCGCGATCTTATCCGCCATCTCAGTATCGAAAAAGGGAAAACAGTTTTTCTCTCTTCGCATATTCTAAGAGAAGTGGAAATTATTGCTACCCGAATGATTATTATTAATAAAGGTACTACACTTGTAGAAGGTACAGTAGAAGAACTTCTTAAATCCGATTTTATGCAGGTAACTATAACCGTTGATGATGCTGAAAAAGCGAAATCGATAATTGATCTCTCCGGCTGGCAGAATAGCTTAAAACATATCGAAAAAAACGATCTTTTATTTGAACTTCCGACAAATGAAGTTGCTGATTTAAACAAACATCTTGTAACGAATGATATTAAAGTAAACGCTCTTGTGCCTGTAAGATCGCTCGAGGATTTCTTCCTGAAAATTACAGAGGGGGATAAGTAAATGACTACTATTATCTATGTAGAACTTCAAAAAATGTTCCGGAAATGGAGAACTTATATTGGATTTATTGCAATCGGTGTATTAGCTCCGATCGTTCAGATTGCACTTTATTATGAAGGTTCAGGATATGTAAATCACGTTACTCGCGGACTTCAAGATTCTTTCTTTATGTCAGGAAATTTATTCAATGGCTATTTAATTGGTTATATTATTTTGCAGGCGCTATATATTCATATCCCGTTTTTGATTGTGCTTGTAGGAGGGGATTTATTAGCCGGTGAAGCTACCTCAGGGACTTATCGAATGTTACTTACTCGTCCTGTATCTCGATTTACACTTGTTACGGGTAAGTTTCTCGCCGGTGCAGTTTATGTGTTCCTTCTTTTAGCTTTTTTATTCATGGTGAGTGTTGCCGGAAGTCTTCTGATATTCGGCTCAGGTGAACTTATTACTATTAAGGGTAAATTAATAATTTTTGCTGCTGATGATGTACTTTGGAGATTTCTCGCCGCTTATGGATATGCTTTTTTAAGTATGACTACCGTTTTAGCAATATCCTTTTTCTTCTCTTCAATGGTTGAAAATGCAATTGGTCCTATTATAGGTTCTATGGCATTACTAATACTTTTATTGATACTAACGGTTATTCCAATCGATGCACTTCAAGAAGCTAAGAAATATTATTTTACTTCTTATATGGGTGGTTGGGATAATTTCTTTACCGATCCCTTAGAAGTTTGGAATATTCTTAGAGATGCCGGTGTGCTCCTCTTACATATATTGGGATTGTATGCTTTGACTACATATATTTTTATTAAAAAAGATATTCTTTCTTAGGACGAGGTAATGATGAAAAAAATATTTATCCTATTCTTTGCAATTACTTTTGTATTAAACGCACAGAATAATAATGCAGATAAAATTCTATCGGTAGTAAAAAGTAAATTTGAAAAAATTAATGATTACAAGTGTGATGTAAATGTAAAGGTTGATTTTGATTTTATAAAAATGCCTGATACTAAAGCGGTTATTTATTTTAAGAAACCAGATAAAGTAAAGATGGAATCGAAAGGATTTGCAATGCTTCCGAAACAGGGAATTAATTTTTCTCCAATGCAATTGCTCGAAGGAGATTTCAATACTCTTTATATTCGACAAGAAAAATTAGGAAATTACACAACTGATGTAATAAAAATAATTCCTAATTCTGATTCGTCTAATGTTATAATGACAACATTGTGGATAGACAATGGACAGTCACTTATTAGAAAAATAGAAACCATTGCAAAAAAAGCAGGCACAATTAAAATTGAATTAAATTATGCCGTTAATCAAATATTACCACTTCCTGAAACCGCTAAGTTTTATTTTAATTTTGGTGAGATGTCGATGCCTATGAATCCGATGCAGCAGGATAATAATGATAATAAAACTAAGGGAAGAGTGCCGCAGGAGATGAAGGGAAGCGTTACTATTACCTACTCTAATTATGAAATCAATAAGGGTTTACCGGATAGTTTATTTAAGGATGATTCTAAAAAAGATGATTCAAAAAAGACCGATAAAAAGAAAAAATAATTAACCGATATTTTCTATATGTTCTATTTCAGGTTCACCGTTTTTATATAAGATACCGATAAAATCTATTCTGCAATCGGTATCTTTTATTTTATTTACTGCAATATATGCTTCGGCGATTTTACGTATTTGGTTTAATTTGCTTTTTGAAATGGCAGTGATTGGACTGCCGTATTTATCTGATAATCTTGTTTTTACTTCCACAAAAACTAATACTTCATTTTCTTTGGCTATTAAATCTATTTCGCCGTGATGAAATCTATAGTTAAGTCTAATAATTTCATATCCCTTTTTCTGCAGAAAGTCAGCAGCAAGTTTCTCTCCGCTACCGCCGAAATTTTTATTATTTACTTTCATCTAAAATTCTCGAAAGAAATGTCATTCTATGTAAATGAGTTACGCCGCATTTTTTTATTGCACTGATATGTTCTTTAGTTGCATAGCCTTTATTTTTCTCCCATTTATAAACGGGATGAAGAAGAGCTTGATTGCGAACGATTCTATCTCTTGTAACCTTAGCTATTATTGATGCGGCTGCAATAGAGAATGATTTATCATCGCCCTTAATAATTGTTTTTGTATTTAGTTCAGTTATGAAAGATTTATTGCCATCTATCAAAACTAAATCCGGAGTGATGCTTATTTGGGAGACTGCGATTTTCATTGCCTTAAGAGCTGCTTGCAAAATATTAATTTCATCTATCTCGATATTATCAATTATACCGATTCCATAACAAAGTGATTTCGATATAATCTGTTCGTAAAGCAGTTCTCTTTTAGTTTCAATAATTTTTTTGGAATCCATAATCCCTTCAATAAAAACTGAATTATCGAAAATAACAGCGGCTGCAACAACGGGACCGGAAAGCGGTCCACGTCCTGCTTCATCCACTCCCGCAATTATTTTTATTTCATCTGATAAAAAACTATTATCAAAAATTTTATTTTGCATTAGAACTCACTTAAGATACCAAAATGAATTTTACCATTACTAAAACTATCTCCCTTCGCGAGCGCATAATTAACGGTTAGAACGCCGAGACCCGTTTCCACATTTATTCCAATACCATAACCTGTAAAAAACCCGGAAGTATTATAAAGAAAATATCCCGTATCAAAAAAAACAAAAACAAATGATCGTCCCTCGATTAATAATCGATATTCAAGATTCGACCAAAAGATTCGATGTCCTAGGAATTGTCGCTCTCTATATCCACGAAGCGAATTTGTTCCGCCAAGAGAATAAAGATCGCTGACTTCAAATGAATCCCCTTTTAATTCCTTTGCGTGAAGACCTAAAGCAGCTACATTATTATTAAAGAGTTCGTAATACATAAGCAGATCGATTTCAATTCTCTGCAAATATAATTTAGTTTTCATTTCGGGAGTAATAAATTCTACTGGACCATTAATCTTCTTTGATGAAATTTTATATGAATTGAAGAGATAAAAACCCTTTCGTGGTGAATAAAAATCATCTCTTGTATCGATCTTTAAAAATGCACCGGTAGTTAATTCAGAAGAATTGAATAAAGTAAAAACTTTATTTACGCGCACAGATGGGATTGTTGATTGTGTAGAGAAATTAATTCCTGCGGAGATATCTTCGGTTGCGAGATATTCGAGATCTATTTTAAGGAAACGCTGAACATAAGTGGAATCTTGTTTCCTTTGATAAAGTTCAAAGCCCGCATTAAAAGGGAAACCAAATAGCCACGGTTCAAGATATTTCATCTGAAGCTCTTGAGAATTTCTCTCTTCCTGCTGCCATTTGAAAAAAGCATCCCTTCCAGTTCCGAATAAATTGCGAAGTCCAATATTAACGAAACCGGTAAAAAAACCTTTTTGATTATCGTTTTGCGAGGGGACATAGCCGACTATACCATCAAAGTTATTAGTTACTTTTTCTTTTACCTTTATCTCCAGAATTCCATTTGAATCGGGGTCTAAATAGTAAACAGGAAGATCTACCGGCTCAAATATCCTAAGTCGATTTAATCGCTTAGGAATTTCATTTATTCTTTTTTGTGAATAAATCTCACCTGAATTTAATCGTAATGCTCGCAAGATTACGTGTGGCTTAGTTTTGTCATTCCCTGTAATTCTTATGTTATTAATTTTGCTTAATTTATCAGGTGTAATATTAAAAGTAATATCAGCTAAGTATTCTGATTCTGATGAATCATAGTTAATCTTTGTATCGATAATTTTTATCTCGGCAAATGGATAACCGGTTTCTTCATAGTAATCGAGAATTTTATTAATTGTGTAATTGATATTTTCTTCTATTAATTCATCGCCTTTCAATTCATTAAAATATCGGGTTAAGATTAATGAATCGCTGCCGGTATGATTAAAGAAAATATTATTAATAATAAGTGATGATTTGCTCTGTGAAAAAATTAAAGATGAGAAGAGGGATAGAAAAAAAAAATATTTAAATAGTCGGTGAATCATCTAAGATTTTCATTTTTTTTCCAATCGGTTCAATTTTAATAAGAGGAAGCAATTTCTCCGCATCTTCTAAGCTGATACTACTAGTTTCCCATTTTGAAGCGTTAGCTGAAGCGAGCGCAACGGAGAGTTTGAAAAAATCTTCAAATACTAGTGCCTGTTCCATTCCATAAGTTAAACCAGCAGTAAAAGAATCGCCACTACCCGTAGCATCTAAAACTACAATTTCCTGTGGTGTACATTTATAATGAAAATCGAATTTGGAAGCATAAACAGGATTCCCTCCGTCTGTGATGAATGCGAGTTTTATCCCTTTTTTATAAAGTAAATTTAGGTAATCCCTAATTTCATTTTCGTCTGATAGAGAGATGCCAAATGAATATTCAATCTCCTGTTTTGTATTATGTATAATTGTTGGAGATGCTTCAATTGAATTTGAGAGGTGCTTCCCATAAGTATCCAGTATCGAGATTTTATCATATTTATTGGCTAATTCGATTCCATAGGAAAAAATAATATCAGTGTATTGAGAAGGAGAGCTACCGGAGAATACAACCGTAGAACAATTTTGAATCATCTTATCAAGCTTATTCATCAAGTCAGCACTTTCGTCTTCGGGTATCTGTTTATCAGGTGAAAAGAAAGTAGTAAGTGATTTTTCTGATTCATTAATAATTAGAGAAGCACTTCTAAGGTCTTGTTTGGAAGAGATAGGAATAAGCTCAATTCCTTCAGATGCAAGAATTGAACGAAATAATTTTCCATTATTACCGCCGATAAATGTGGCAGCTTGGTTTTTAATATTTATTTTATTTAGCTGTCTGCTTACATTAATACCTTTGCCGCCTGCGGAAAAAGATTCTCTATAACTTCTATTAACGGTCTGGTATTTTACGTCGTTAAAATAAAGACGATGCTCTAATAATGGGTTCAGTGTAACAGTGAGTACCATTAATTACCTCTAATATCTATAACCGGGCCAGCGGCTAAAATCGGGATTGACTAAACGATAATTCCCGAATCCGGTGTTATCTGAAAACACAAATGATCTATTAATTTCATAATACTCCCATACTTCGTATGGTTTTGAATAGGCATCAATAGGATGTCGATCAACGTTATTCGGAGGTCCAAAAGTAACATAAATCATACCCATATCGGAACGCCAACCTTCGCCAAGACCTTTGAAAGTCTTCGAGGCATAATCGATCCTTCGATAATATTCATACATAACTGGATTCTCTTCCGTACTCTGACTTGGTTTTTTCGATTGCCAGAAGGCTAAGAATCGATTCAATTTTTCTTCATAAGTTTTAGAATCTTTTATATCATCCAATTGGTTTGGAGAAGCGATATATAACATTTGATCTATTGCTTTATCGAGATCAGCAATTCCGCTTGGCACACCAAAAATTTTTGAAATGAATGTTTTCTCGGTCGATTTAATCTCTTTCCACTCGCTGTTTTTAAGCACAGCTAAAATTGAATAATCACCAACTACAAAATCAGTTTTCGTAAATGTATGAATTACTTTATTAATTCCTTTTCTTAATTCCTGTGGACTTAGTTGATTGAAATCTTTTCCATTCTTAATATCTTTCATTGTGAAATCGATATAAGCCTGCTGGTTTTTACTAGAATAAATTTCTAAATAAACCGAAAGTTCCGAAGTTTTATTTGTTACCATTCGTCCAACATTAGGAACAATCGATTCACCCAAAGAATCTTTGAGTACATCGGTTACTAATAGTAGATCACTAATATCTAATGAATCAGCAATCTCTCTTATGTTAAGCGGAAATTCTCGGCTGCTGCTTTTTCTTGAATCGGAATCCTCTACTGTACATTTAAGGTTATATTTTCCCGGAGTAAGATCAAAAAATTTGTAACTGATATTAAAATTATCGCCGGAATTAGCTTCCTCAAAACTGCCGGATGAAAGTTTTTCTTTCCACATACTTTCAAACATAATGCGTGATTTATCTTCAGTATAGAAAGTGAGAGTAATATTATACCCGCCAAGAAACTCACTTCCCTTTTTTACAAATTGAATATTAGCATAAGGAACTTGTATAAAAAAATCGACTCTTGATTTACCCTCTTTACTACTTTTATATGATGCTGCATCTATTGAAAACACAGGTGCAGATTTCAAAAATTGTGAGTTACTTGAGTATTCTACTTGCGCATTGATAGTGTGAGCAGCAAATAAAATAAATGTTATTAGTAAAATTCGTTTCATAGCATTACCTTTTTTCTTTTCTGGCTAAATTTCCAAATAAATCATACTCATTACTATCATCAATTTCAATGTCATAAAAATTACCTATTTTCAGCTCATTATCTATTGCGTTAATTAGAATTTCACCATCAACTTCAGGAGCATCTCTTTCGGTTCTTCCTATATAATATTCACCATCTTTCCCGTCAATAATTACTTTTGCAGTCGTTCCAATTAATTTTTCGTTTTTCCATGTAGAAATCTCTTTTTGAATCTCCATTAGAATCGATTTCCTTTCTTCTTTTACTTCATCAGGAACTGGATCGCCTAAAATAAAACTTGGTGTATTTTCTTCGACTGAATAATTAAAAACGCCAACTCTATCAAACTCCATTTCTTTAACGAAATCGCAAAGCTCTATAAATTCTGTTTCGGTCTCTGCAGGATAACCGACAATAAATGTTGTTCTAAGAGTTATACCTGGAACTCGTTTTTTAAGTTCCTCTAAAAGCTCAATAGTTCTTCTTTTTGTAATTCCTCGTCGCATCGATTTTAGCACTTTATCAGAAATGTGCTGCAAAGGCATATCTACATATTTACAAACTTTTGGATTATTGGCTATCTCATCAATAAGATCATCGGGGAAGTGAGATGGATAAGCATATAATAACCTTACCCATTCAATACCTTTAACTTCTGTGATTTTTCGGATAAGCTCAGCGGCATTTCTATTACCCGTTTCTTTTCCGTAATCAGTTGTATCCTGCCCAATAATATTAATCTCTTTTACACCTTTATCCGCGAGGAATTTTACTTCCTTAAGCAAATCTTCCATCGGGGCAGATTTATGAAGTCCTCGCATTAATGGAATTGCACAAAATGAACATGGGTTATCGCACCCTTCAGAAATTTTTAGATATGCGAAGTGCTTCGGCGTAGTGAGTGATCTTTCGCCGAGAAGTTCATATTTAAGATCAGCACCGAACTCTTTTAATATCTCTTCATATTTTTCAGTACCAAAGAAAGCATCCACTTCAGGGATTTCCTTTAGCAAATCTTCTTTGTAGCGTTCGGAAAGACAACCTGCAACAATAACTTTTTTTAATTTTCCACTTTTCTTAAGTTCGATAGCTTCAAGAATTGTATTAATAGATTCTTCTTTAGCGGCATCAATAAATCCGCATGTATTAATTATCACAGAATCAGCATCATTAGAATCATCGACTAACGAAAATTTATTTAATTTAAATTGATTCATTAATCGTTCCGAATCAACGGTATTTTTAGAGCAACCAAGTGTAATTATAGAAATTTTTTCTTTCTTAGGCATTATTACTTAAAATCCTTTCACTAACAAATATTATTTTACAAAAAAATGTAGATACAGATAGATAACTGGGGCAGAATAGAGAAGAGAATCGAAGCGATCGAAAACACCGCCATGACCTGGAAGAATTGAAGAAGAGTCTTTTACTCCGGCATCACGCTTAAAAAGACTTTCAATTAAATCACCCGCCTGACCAATAGAACCGATAATTACACCAATAGCAAGGACATCAATCCACTGCAAAAAATCAATAAAAAAAGAGCGAAGAACAATCATCGTTAAAATGGAAAAAGCAAAACCAGCAATAGCTCCTTCCCAACTTTTATTTGGGCTTACCCGAGGAAAAAGTTTATTCTTACCGAATGCAATTCCGAAGAAATATGCTGCTGAATCGCATACCCAAATTGTTACCATAATACTAATTATTAAAAATCCACCTTGCTCATATATCGAACCGGAATAGCTATAAAATTCTCGAATCTTAATTAATGAGGAAGAAAAAAGTCCGATATAAAAAATTCCAATTAATGTAGAACCGATATTTTGAATCGCTGAATTTTTATTTCGGAAAAGCTCATAAAACAAAATGAGAGGAATGACGATTGTAATTAAGATTTCGAAACTAATAAATTCCGAATAAGCATTTATAATTATTAAGATCAATGCCAATCCGCTAAGAAGCAAATTGGCTGAATGACCTTTAGACTTTACCATTACATGAAATTCATATAATGCGACAATTCCGATACCGAGAATAAAGGCAAGAAAAGCCAATCTGCCTGTTAAGCTAAGAGCAATTAAAGCAGGGATACCGATAAGGGCAACGGCAATTCTTACTGATAGATTATTGAATTTCATTTAACCTTCTTCATTCTCTTCATTTTCTTCATTCTCTTCGGCACGGTCATTTATATCATTTATAATAGCCATTGCAGTTTTTGCGTCCGATTTTTTCACTAATAATTTAACAAGTGAAAAATTAGCGTTAGAAATGTTATAGCTGCTATCTTTTTGCGAAAGAATGAGGCACTCAATATTAGCACCTTCAAGATTAGCTTTAAGCATATCTACTTCAATAGGGTCCATAGAAGTAAATGCAATAACCCAATCCGAAGGAGTAACCAAGTTCCCTTTGAATTCTTCCACTGGAATAAGCTCAATGCTGCAATCAGCACACGTTGTTATTCCATCAATATATTCAGATTCACAATTAGGGCAGATCATAATAACCTCCTATTATTTAGTTGCGAACTTATGGTAGTTCTTCTTTAAAAGATAAATAAAAATAAAGAAGATTACCGTCAAAAAGAAAAGACTTATAAAGTGGGGTGTGATTGCACCATCATCGGGTAATTTTGAGTTTAATAACTCATCACTACCTAGTATGAAGTATGCAAGTATTGCTAAAAAATTATTTAAGAAATGTAAAAACATCGGAACGATTATTGAATTAGATGTATAAGCTGCGAATCCGAAATATAATCCGAGAAGTATTAAAGCCAAAGAACCATAAGGATTAAAATGATAAATGGCGAAAAAGAATGCCGTAATAAATGCACTGAAAAAGGGTTTGAATTTCTGGTTGAAACTTGTCATTACAAAGCCTCGAAAAAAAACTTCCTCGCAGATGGCGGGTGTAACGGCTACTACTGTGATTATTAAAACTGCTTCTAAGGGATTGTTTGCTTTAAGTAAACTTCCATAAGCACCTTCAACCATTTTATCTAATTGATCGAACATCTCCTTGAAATTTTTAAATACGTCTAAGTTTTTCGCAGCTAAATCGAAAAGATAATTTTGAATATAGATTACGTTTTGGAGAAGTGGAGTAAGAATGAATAACCCTAAGGTAAAAACCGCAATCTCTTTCCAATGAGGTAAATGTGCACGGAGGACTCGAGTAATATCACTATAAAAATATTTTGTAAAAAGGAGTGCAGGTAGGAGAATAAAGAGAATCTGTCCACCCATTGTCAGTAATCGGGTTGCATTAACGTCAGCCTTTTGGAAATCTGTCCCGAGAATAAGAATGGTGAGTATTCCCCCACCGAACTGATAAAGAATAAATACGGCGAAGAGGGCAAAGAATGCTGCATAAACGGGATTGATGGTCGATTTTAATGGGGGAGTATCCTCTTCAGGATTCTGTTCAGGATCGTAATTAGGTTCGGGATTATTTTCTTTTAAATCGTCTTCTGACATATAAAGTACAATAAGTTAATAATGAAATAAAAATAACAAAGAAAAAGTTAATAAAAATGAATAATTGTATTAAAACTTCATTCTTTATGAAAGATTAACTAAAAATTTATCTCTTTGTTAATCGAGGAAATGGATATTTAAGTAATTCTTAAGTAATTTTTAAGCGATGATTCCTAATTGAGATAGATAAGTTTATATTTTCTGGATATATATTCAGGGAAATGAGAACGGGGGCGGGGGAGGGCTTCGCCCTTTTTCTTTTTATATAGAATACCTTGATGGAAAAGCCAGACCGGTAGAAGAGTTCTTAAAGAAAAGAGATCATAATAGTTTTATCATGTATAGAAAATGCCAAAAAGTAGTCATGATAGCTTTATCATGTATAGATAATGGCAAAAAGTTGTCATGATAACTTTATCATGTATAGAAAATGCCAAAAAAGTATCTATGACAGTTTATTAAATTTCTTATGTAGGGTTTTGTCTTCGTATTTATCTTCGGGGGAGGAGAGTTCCTCTAAAGTATATCCGCTACGGATATTTTTTACTACTACTTTCTTTCCAATTTCATCAACAGTATAATTAATTCGCCACGTTCGATAAGCCAATTCAAAATCATTACCTAAATTAGATACACGTTTTCGTGAATTATCCGAAGGTTTAAATTCCAATTGAAGTCGAGCGAAATTCATCAGTTTAATTTCAGCATTTTTTTCTAACCAATCACAAGCTTCCGCAGCCGCAGGTAAAAACTCAACACTATATTTTTCGCCAATATCAGTTCTAACCCACCCGGTAGAAGAATCAGGGAAGGAATCTGAATAGGGAAGATACGGTTTAATATCGAGTACGGGTGAGCCATCTAAAATATCAGATTCACTTATATAAATTTTCAGACCGCTGATCTTTTCCAATTTTACGCAACTGATACCGACTGGATTGGGGCGATGTGGGGAGCGGGAGGCAAATACTCCAACTTTTTTATCTAAATGTCGAGGCGGATTAACCATCGTTTTCCAATTATTATTCAAGTGGAAAACATATATAACCCAAATTCTATCAAACCCTTCCAATTCTTTAATTGCCTGCTGGAAATTATTACCCTCTTCTAATTGAATATAAGAAACAGAATCACCGGCGAGAACTCCTTGACGGGGAGTCTCGTATCGGTGCTTAAAATCTGACTTTACATATCCGATAGGAGTAAAAGAAAACTCGTGATTATTTTTATTTTTCAAAGACGAATTTCAAAGCCCCATCTTTATTAATAATATCTTTTATATCGTTATAGGGTATCTTAACTTCAAACTGCCCGTAAGCATAAGCCGCAATTTCATACTGATTATACAAAAATGAAAGTGAGTCTTTTCCGATAAGGAAATTGTCGTTAATTTCATATTTGTTATTTTCAAACCAAAAACCCGCAGCATTCAAATCTTCATTCGGCATTAAATTATTTTTAGATCTAAAGTATTTCTCTGCATGTCGCCGAACAGTTTCATGATAACCGGGATTAAATAGCTGGTCTAAACTGATCTGCTCACCAGACACAGCATCGAAATTATAATTAATGAGATAAGTCATTCCGTGTGCACCGCCTGTAAATTGATATCCGGTAGTGCTATAAGTAAAAAGATTATGATTATTTAAAACAACCAGTATCGATCTATCTACTCCAATATTATATGGAAAACCCATTTCAATCGCACTCGGAAGCTCACGTTTGAAATCAGCTAAAGTGGAATCAAACAACGTCTCCACACTATTAACTTCATACTCTCCGGTAACAGATGCATTATAAAACAAACTGAGATACTTGTTAATAGAATCTTTCGCAGCGGGAGTTGGTGCTTTATCAATTTCTATAATTTCAAAATTAAATTCCACCAAACCAATACTATCAGCCTCAAAACTCTTTTTGAAAGTTTTAGTATTATATTCCACTTTCGGCTCTTCTTTTTGTCCGCAGGCAATTATAGAAACCATTAAAATGGTGATAGATAAAAACAAAAGATATTTTCTATTCATCATCTAACCTCTAATAATTTATTTCAAAGTTGCCATATCAATTACAAAACGATAATGAACATCTCCGGCAATAGTTTTATCAAATGCTTCATTAATTTTATCAATTGGAATCACTTCCACATCAGAAGTAATATTATTAAGTCCACAATAATCAAGCATTTCTTGTGTCTCCTCTAATCCGCCGATAAGTGAACCTTGAATAGTTTTATTGCCCATTACAAGGCTCATAGCATGAACGGGTGTTGGAACGGGAGGAACTCCCAAACAAACCATAACACCATTAACACCAAGTAACTGCATATATTTATTATAATCATGTTGAGCGGAAACGGTATTAATTATAAAATTAAAATAACCGGTATATTTCTTAAATTGTTCTTCGTTGGTAGTAAGTACAAAATTAGTTGCACCTAATTTTTTAGCATCTTTTTCTTTCTCAGGTGAAGTACTAAGCATAGTAACTTCGGCACCAAGTGAAGAAGCAATTTTAACAGCCATATGACCTAAGCCACCAAGTCCAAGAACGGCAACTTTATCACCCTCACCCATTCTCCATCTCATTATAGGCGAATAGGTTGTAATTCCGGCACATAAAAGTGGGGCAACTTTATCCAATGGAAGATTTTCGGGAATACGCAAAACAAAATGTTCATCTACAACTATTTGATCTGAATAACCGCCCTGAGTGAAAGTCTCTTTACCCCTTTCTTGAGAGCCATAAGTTCCGATCATTCCTTCTGCGCAAAACTGTTCTTGACCTGCTTCACAGCTTGGACATGAATGACATGAATCAACAAGACAACCCACGCCGACTGTATCGCCAACATTATACTTTGTAACGTCATTACCAACTTCTAATACTTTACCAACGATTTCATGACCTGGAACTAATGGATAATTAGTAGGGAACCACTCGCTACGTGCAAAATGAATATCTGAATGGCAAACGCCACAATAAAGTATTTTTATATGAACGTCTTTTGCTCCGACTTCTCTCCTTTCAAAATTCCAAGGCTCTAATGGTGTTGTGGCAGATTTCGCTGCATATCCTTTCGTTTGTATCATATTACTCCTTTTTAATTTTAATCAGACAATTAATCTATGTATAATAATTTTATTCCGCCAATAAAAAAACCGCCCTAATTACTACTAAGGCGGTTTCATATAAATAACTTATAATTATTTTTTCACAGATTAATTTAAATTATGCGATTTATATAGTTTTCACAAAATTATTTCTGTACCATTGATTTAAGCATCCACACATGTTTATCATATTTTTCTGCTAAATAATAAAGCTGACCGGCGGTAACTTCATCGCCAAGTTCCTGCACTTTAGCACCAGCATCTTTTATTCTCACAGTTAAAAATTCATAATCGTTTGCAACATTATCGGTCATCTGAAATTGATCAGGATAGTTATTTTCTTTTTCTTCAGTTATACCTGAGAGTTTAAGAAATTCGCTCATAGAACCTGGAGCGAAAACGCCGAGTACACGAATCTTCTCAGCAATTTCATCCACATCTAAAGCCAATTCAGTATATAATTCCTCGAATTTTACGTGCAGCGCAAAGAACTGGTTTCCTGTGATGTTCCAATGATAATTTCTAACTTTTACATATAAAACCTGCTCATCTGCTAAAATGGGTTTCAATAATCCGGCAATTTCGTTCTTCACTTCTGAGTTTAGTAATGTTTTCATTTTGATTCTCCTTTTTATTATGTTTATTAATAGTTATACAAAGAGCATACCAGGAATATTTTATTAGTTAACTTGTTTTAATATAATGAGTTAAGTAATAAAAGGCAAAACGTATTTGAAAAATACACGGTATTTCGTTATTGTTGCCGACTAAATATCGTTGTAAACGTAATATCGGTGAGGAAAAATGGAAAATAACATATTACTTGATGAAGCTAATTTTAGATTAACACCAAATAGAACAATGGATATTGTTCTAGAGGCAATAAATGAGATTATACCTTATGAACTGGCGGTAATATTAAGCAGGGAAGGAGATAATCGGCTAAAAGTACGCTATGCGAAGGGACCGCTTGTGAATAGGGAAATAGAAAAATATCAGATTGGTTTAGCTAACCGGCCTGATCTTCAAGAAGTGATGCGAATCGGTGAAGTAAAATTAGTGGAAGAAACAACGGATGAAAATCATCATGATACTTATGAAGAAGTACTTGACTTGCCAATGGGGCATTCGTGTATGTTAGCCCCGTTAAAAGTTAATAATAAAATTCTCGGATTAATGACTTTAGATCATCGGCAGTGCGATATTTTTACACCACAACGAGTAAGTATTGCACAAACTCTTTCGAAGCTTATTTCATTAGCATTGCTTCAGACTATTGAAAATGAAAATTTGGCAAATGAAAAAGAAGCTCTTATGTACGAAAGGACTTCTTTACTCGGAGATATTGGAAATACGATCGAAGGATTAATAGGTAATTCCTATACATGGATGCAAGTGATAAATAAAATAAAATTAGTAGCCCCGACAAATTCGCACGTACTTATTTTGGGAGAAACAGGCACGGGAAAAGAGCAAGCAGCTAAAGCAATTCACACACTCTCAAATTTATCAAAAAAACCATTTATTGCTTTGAACTGCTCTGCACTAAATTATAATTTAGCCGAGAGTGAACTCTTTGGACATGTGAAAGGGGCTTTTACAGGAGCGGCTAATTCTAGAAGAGGAAGATTTGAATTAGCTGATGGAGGTACTCTCTTATTGGATGAAGTTGGTGATCTCCCCTATGAGATACAACCAAAACTTTTGAGAGCAATTCAGGAAGGGACTTTCGAACGCCTCGGAAGCGAGAATACTTATCATGCAGATGTAAGAATTATAGCCGCTACTAATGTGAACCTCGAAGAAAAAGTTAAAGAGAAAAAATTTAGAGAGGATTTGTTTTATCGCTTGAATGTTTTTCCAATTACACTTCCCCCATTAAGGGAAAGAAAAGGGGATATATTTTTACTATCAAATTATTTTTTGGAGAAACTTTCAAAAAAATTCGGTAAAAGATTATTCCTATCCGATGAAGCAATAAAAGTATTAGAAGGGAACCTCTGGGTCGGAAATGTTAGGGAACTTCAGAATACACTCGAAAGGGGAGCTATACTCGCAAAAGATGGTTTTATAAAACCAATCCATTTGATTTTTGAAAAGAATGATAATGCGAAATTAATTAATACCGGAAAAGACTCAATCAGTTCGTTTGAAGAGGAAACAAAAAAGATTATTCTTAAAGCATTAGAAATGGCAGAAGGGAAAATTTATGGAAATTCAGGAGCAGCAGCTTTACTTAAAATGAAACCGACTACACTCCAAAGCAAAATAAAAAAACTTGGAATTTAGATTAGGGCAATGGTAAGTGAATTTTGTATATTTCAATAACTTTAATCAAGATTACTAAATGCTCTCATTAGAATATCTATTACTGATAATCGGTGTTCTCTTATTGACAAGTATATTACTTGCTAAAATATTAGATAATATCGGAATACCGACATTGCTTCTTTTCCTCGGAGTAGGCATGCTTGCGGGTTCGGAGGGTATTGGCAATATATATTTTAATGATCCGGCTCTCGCTCAATCAATCGGCACTATCGCTCTTATATTTATTTTATTTTCTGGTGGCTTAGAAACTAATTGGTCAACAGGAAAAAAAGCACTTTTACCCTCATTATCATTGGCAACTTTAGGAGTATTTTTAACTGCATTAATTGTAGGTACTCTCATTCATTTTATCTTGGATGTATCGTTCCTATGGAGTTTTTTGATAGGAGCAATAATTTCATCTACCGATGCTTCTGCAGTATTTTCAATTTTGCGTCAGAGAAGAATCGGCTTAAAAGGGAATATTAAACCCATTTTAGAATTGGAATCAGGTAGTAATGATCCGATGGCGATTTTCCTTACGATAAGCACACTCGAATTAATCTTAATGCCCGATAAATCATATCTATCGATTATCGGAATGTTTTTTATGCAGATGAGTATCGGTGCGGCAACAGGATTGATAATTGGTAAAGCAATGGTCTATTCAATCAATAAACTAAAATTCGCTTATGAAGGAATCTATCCTGTTTTCGCGATAGCCGTATGTATAACCCTATATTCATTTACTGCGTTAATTGGCGGAAGTGGATTTTTGGCTTTATATATTGGTGGGATAGTAATCGGTAATTCGCAATTCATTCATAAAAAAAGTTCAATCAGATTCTTTGATGGACTTGCAGTTCTCGGACAGTTAGCGATGTTCTTGACCCTTGGTTTATTAATCTATCCATCTAGATTAATCGAAGTAATGGGGATTGGATTAATAGTAGGTGCGGCATTAATGTTTGTTGCTCGTCCGATAAGTGTTTTTATTGCACTCATACCATTCAAATATAATTGGAAAGAAAAACTATTTGTTTCGTGGGTGGGATTAAGGGCGGCAGTGCCTATTATCTTGGCAACATTTCCATTGCTCGCAGGGATCGAAAAAGCAGATATGATTTTTGATGTAGTCTTTTTTATTGTTGTACTTTCGACTGTATTGCAGGGGTGGACGATTAATCCCGTTGCGAAGTTATTGAAATTAAGTCAAGAAGAAAAAAAGAAGCCGGAGCTTCCGATTGAGTTCAATGCCACAACAAGTCTCGATACTGATTTATTGGAATTTATAATCCCTTACAATTCAAATATGAAAGGGAGGCAGATAGTGGAGTTAGATTTCCCCCATGATAGCAGGATAATACTTATCTGGCGTGATGAAACGAGCATCATACCGATTGGTGAAACGGTATTAGAAACAGGCGATACAGTGCTCGTCCTCGTAAATAAAAAGAATATTGAACAGATAAAAAATATTTTCTCGCACTAAAACGCTATTGTTAAAAAACCGCAAGTCATAATTAATTCTGCAATGAGGGTTTACCAAACTATAAAGTCTTTACATCAATAAGATCATTTTCTTTGTTTCTGAATAGTTACCGGAAGATATTTTATAAAAATAGACACCGCTCGTTAATCCGTTACCATTGAAATCAATCTGATGATTCCCTGCATTCCTAAATTCATTAATTAATGTTGTTACTTCTCTGCCGAGAATGTCATAAATTTTTATTGTAACAAATTCTGAAATTGGAATCGAGAAATTTATTTTTGTAGTAGGATTAAAGGGATTCGGGTAATTTTGATTTAATGAATAGTCAATCGTAAAAGAAGGTTCGATTTCTTCGACCGAGACAATGCCCCCTTCTTTAAAAACGGCTAAGCCGGTACCTGTAGAAATCCATTTATTTCCACTAGCATCTATTGTAATAGAATTTATTGAGTTGTTTGGCAGTCCGGAATTTGAAGTATTAAAAGTAATCCAATTTGAACCATCAAATTTTGTTAAACCAAAATTTCCGCCAATCCAAAGAGTGCCATTAAAATCAATGGCAAGAGCTAAAACAGAATTATCAGCTATATTGGAATTATCTTTATTATATGTTGTCATTGATGTGCCATCGAACTTAACTAATCCGCTTGGAGTACCGATCCAAGTATTATTTTGATCAAAGGCAATTGTATATATATGATTATGAGGTAATCCCTCGATTGAAATAGGGTTAGAAGGTTTATAAACTTTCCAATTAGATATGCCATCAAAAGTAGCCAATCCATCTCCTGTCCCGATCCAGATTAAACCATCTGCATCAATTTCGATACAATTTATTCCGTTATATGGAAGAGGTGAATTTTCAGAATTATAAATTGTCCATCCTTCTGAGCCAAGCGCACTACCCGAAAATTTTGCTAATCCACCCATGTTGACGATCCATTTATTTCCCTCGTTATCGATTGCTATGGGGCAGAGCAGGCGGTCGTCAGGCAGTCCGGAATTGGATTGATTGAAAATTGTCCATTGAGAAGAATCTTCTGCTTGTTCGGAGAATCTTATAAGACCTCCGGAAAGAGAAGATATCCATTTATCGCCTGGTGAATCAATTGTAATACCTTTTATATAACCCCAAGGCAGTCCGGAATTGTAGTCATTATAGAAGATAAATCGATAGTCAGCAGTTATACGGGTAATTGCAAGGTAGTTGCTTATCCATGTATCACCATTACTATCAAAAGTAACATCAGAAACTCGATTGTCAGAAAGTAATGGGAATTTATAAACCATCCATTCTAATTGGCTGAAAGTGGTGGTAGTAAAGATTGCAGATAGGAAAAAAAATATTACTAGACGTTTCATGATAGTCTCGCCCCTTATCGATTTTTTTATAAAGATAAGAATATCCTTATTATGTTTCAACAAAATCAGAGTGAATTAAATCATAAGGAATCAATTTTCCCGAATAGCTACTTTTTATTCGCTAGTCCTTCGGCTTTAATCAGTTCGGCATCTCTTGTTCCTTATTTTATCGAATTTTGTTATTGGGTGGGTCAATTTTCAGCGGGAAATTTGTCAAAAATTTCAAGAAGAATTTCTAATTGGTTTTAATTAATCTCTGTGGACCTTGTTAATGGTTTGAGCTCTTCTTGATTTCTTACACATTCGCCGAAAGGAGTCATTTCTATTTCAACACATTCTTTAATTATTTTATTCTGCATAATAACAAAATCTTCATATGGCTTTAAGCCATCCCAGGAAAGTTGCTTTGCAAAAATTACTCGCCGTGAAACGTCGGTTAATTCCGGCAGAAGGGCAGTAAGCGCAATCTCTCTAAGATCATCTAAAACATTTAGCAGGTCTAAAATTATCATAGAAATTTTTTCATATAAAATTCCGAGTCAGGAATAACAAAAATACTAACGGATGTATTTAGTTAGATGACGTATTAAAAGATTAATGCTGCTTTTATTCGGGGGAGATAATTCTCTTATATGACCTTTGAAGATGAAGTGGTATATCAATCTTATTACTATGTAAATAGTGTAACCTATCATTGAGAACATGACTAATGAGATTAAAGCGATTACAATAAATTCCATAGAATTATCTCCTGAATAATTTGGAAAAATAATTTCTAATATAGTTCGATTATTACAAAGATAAGTAAGTACGAAGATATATTTCGTTCTTCGATATGGATTCCATTATGCGAGTCCTATTTTCGATTCTAATATAGTGCGATTAGTACGACAAGTGTTGGTCTGGTAATCTATACCAGGTAGATATTTCAATTCTAATATAGTGCGATTAGTACGACAAGTGTTGGTCTGGTAATCTATACCAGGTAGATATTTCAATTCTAATATAGTGCGATTAGTACGGTTGTTTATATTTTTAGTATTATTAGGTAGCCATAGTTTCAATTCTAGTATAGTGCGATTAGTACTTGATGGATTCGGCGAAACAGTTAATGGTATCATAAGTTTCAATTCTAGTATAGTGCGATTAGTACCGCAGACATTGTATATATGAGAGGGCGATATTTCGAGTTTCAATTCTAGTATAGTGCGATTAGTACCGTGATCTATTGCAAGCGTTCACTTCCGGTCTCGCGTTTCAATTCTAGTATAGTGCGATTAGTACAGCGTTATCCTTGTCCTTAGTAGGCAAAAATGCAACGTTTCAATTCTAGTATAGTGCGATTAGTACCGCAGACATTGTATATATGAGAGGGCGATATTTCGAGTTTCAATTCTAGTATAGTGCGATTAGTACAATAAAAACACTATCTTTGTCTTAAGCGTTTCGAGGTTTCAATTCTAGTATAGTGCGATTAGTACGTGATGAGGGTTTTCCATGTAATAATCTTACATACGTGTTTCAATTCTAGTATAGTGCGATTAGTACAATACTAAGTATTTAGCGAATAAACAACATTTTCCCGTTTCAATTCTAGTATAGTGCGATTAGTACAATCTTATATCCTTTTCGCTCTCTGCTCATGTCGTTGTTTCAATTCTAGTATAGTGCGATTAGTACTATGCCATCATATATATTTAGCGGACTTGAGAGCAAGTTTCAATTCTAGTATAGTGCGATTAGTACTGACTAAGATGTTGTTTTGGTTTTTGACTTTACAAGTTTCAATTCTAGTATAGTGCGATTAGTACTACTTTCAAAGATATAGCAGAAGATATTTTAAGAACGTTTCAATTCTAGTATAGTGCGATTAGTACTGGCAGTGTCGAACGAAATTCTTCGTGAGTATCGTCTGTTTCAATTCTAGTATAGTGCGATTAGTACAGGAGCTGAGAAGCTCCTTTTTGATTTTCTGCTGTGTTTCAATTCTAGTATAGTGCGATTAGTACATTCATCGGAGGGTGGAATGATCGGTTCTGATAATGGTTTCAATTCTAGTATAGTGCGATTAGTACTTTACAAAGCATTGGGATTTAATCCTTCTAAAGTACAGTTTCAATTCTAGTATAGTGCGATTAGTACTTTACAAAGCATTGGGATTTAATCCTTCTAAAGTACAGTTTCAATTCTAGTATAGTGCGATTAGTACCGAGACAGGAAGAAAATGGAGCTATTGAAATAGTTACGTTTCAATTCTAGTATAGTGCGATTAGTACGAGAACCAATCATGCGATAAACAACTATGTCTTTCATTGTTTCAATTCTAGTATAGTGCGATTAGTACGCTGTTTATCTGTTGCTGTGATACTTTTACTTTTTCGTTTCAATTCTAGTATAGTGCGATTAGTACAAGTTAAACATAGCTGACAAGATTAAAAAAGTATTAGTTTCAATTCTAGTATAGTGCGATTAGTACACTGAAGGATGATCGAGTTTGATAATATATGTTTGTGTTTCAATTCTAGTATAGTGCGATTAGTACCGATATAATGCCAACCCCTCTTTCCCAATCAGAAAATGTTTCAATTCTAGTATAGTGCGATTAGTACCTTAGAAATTTAGGTTGGGTAAAAAACGCAAGGCCGGTTTCAATTCTAGTATAGTGCGATTAGTACTCACACACAAAGGAGCAACAAAATGGATGCAAAATAGTTTCAATTCTAGTATAGTGCGATTAGTACTATCCACAAGTGTGGATATTTCAGAAATTAGTTTTAGTTTCAATTCTAGTATAGTGCGATTAGTACTTAGTATGCCTCTCTTGCGGAAAAGTCTTCATTCCCGTTTCAATTCTAGTATAGTGCGATTAGTACGAGCTGACCTTAAAGGCGAAAGCCGATAAAACAGCGTTTCAATTCTAGTATAGTGCGATTAGTACCGTTCCTGGCTATGGTACTGCAATCGACTTAACAGGGTTTCAATTCTAGTATAGTGCGATTAGTACGCATTAAAAGAACGGAAATTCTTACTTATTGCATTGTTTCAATTCTAGTATAGTGCGATTAGTACGATATAGTTCGGAAAATTCAATTTCTGATTTTTCAGTTTCAATTCTAGTATAGTGCGATTAGTACCAAACACTGTGGAAAAGGGAGAAGTCCA
>Ga0172380_10001828_pt1 | contig 35757 bp, 51 predicted proteins | sample Leawe162metaG_FD_119747 | JGI IMG/M metagenome (GOLD analysis project Ga0172380, IMG submission 119747) | Leachate microbial communities from a municipal landfill in Southern Ontario, Canada - Leachate well 162 metaG | ecosystem: Engineered > Solid waste > Landfill > Unclassified | place...
TCTCGCCGTCCTCAAGCTCCAGCTCTACATTCGCGTTGGTAAGCTCGTCTCTCATCTTCTCGCGGACAGCCGCGATGTATCCAGCTAATGCTCTCATTAGTCTCCTTTACTGGCCTGTATCTCTTTGATGGCAGCTAATAGTTGGGGCTTGCGTAGTTTCTTCTCGATACCGAGCTTCTTCCCTAGGGGAATCAACTCATCGAAATAGTCCATCTCCTCCAGAGACTTCTCCGGTTTCTTCGGAGGCTCGGGGAGGGGAGGGATTGTTACCGGCAGGTCCTCGACTGGAGCGGGCGGCGGGGGAGGAGGCGGTGTCTTAATTACGCCGTGGCGCTCCCTGGCTAGGCTGAAATACTTTAAGGGAGCATCGCCCTCTCCCTTCCATTCATCTGCCATTTGGTACATTTTCCCTTGCACCATACACATATGCTTTGCTATATACATAAAACCTCCATGAAATAATGGGGGCTGTGCTTGTTAGCACTTCCGGTTGGCCCCCACAACCTTCTATTCTATTGTTAGGCAGCAGGTGCTAGGATACTGAGGCCAGTTGTAGCGTCAACCTCTGTAGTGTGGGTTCTATCTTTACAGAGGTTCCCATTCCACTCATCTCCAGTCCCACCATAGTAACAAGCCTGATGGTAGAGACTGCCAAGTTGGTTACGAGTTACTACATTGTATCCAGAAGCAGCCCCATGTACATCAATGCCAAGAACCGTAAGTGTTCCTGAATACGTTCCCGCAGCAGCCAAGCCGCCAGCCGGGAGGTCGTTATCAGTAATGAAGCTCTGTTTCATCGGAGCAACGATATGGTTCAGGTTTGATTGGAAGATGTTACCCTTAATAACCATCCCTGATATATCGGCTGTCCCGGCACTCTTAATGGCAGTTCCGTAAGTGGCTGTGTTCATATAGAGGAACTCATTATTGAGTATCTTTGTATTATCACAGTCACCAGTGGTATATATGGCATACCAAGAAGCTGTTTTGCCCTGGAACCTACAGTTCTCTATGGTTGTATATGACGCTCCAGCCAAGTAGATTGCAGCAGGTATTCCGGCACTATAAGCCGGAGGGCGAAACTTAATGTTTTTCACTGTGCAGTTGGCAGCAGTAATAGAAAGACACTTTGCATCGGCAGCACCAGTCCATATGGCTGCATTAGGATTCGTGCCTCCACCTATAAAACTGACACCAGCTAAGGCGCAAGATACAGCCTCGGTAAAACTACCGCTAATCATTACGGTATCTCCGGCAGAACATAGTGCCGCTGCTTGAGCGATAGTAGCCTTAGCTGTGGCCCAGGACTTACCATTATACGCGCTACTGCCATTTGCGCTATCGGCATAGTACACATCACCTAGTGGGGCAGGGCCTACACCAATAATTGAGCCGCCCGGAATCATCTCCAGGAATTTGAATTTGTTCCATCCACGCCAATAAATCGCCATGTTTTCCTCTCCTTTATAGTGCTATGCACTTATTTGTAGGCCGGGGGCATCAAGGCGCTTGGCGACTCTAAGCCCCCAACCTCATCGAGTTTTTCTTACTGTCCTAATGGATAGTTTGTTTCCACGTCAGGCGTTATCCAGGCATCAATGGTTCCGGTAACCAAGGTATCACTGCATGTATATCGGCATCCGATATACACGTCAGTTACGACCTGCCAGCCGGGAGACAGTGCCAGGATAAATTCTGCTCCAGCAGTAAGAGCAGAGGTGGCAACCGCCGGCGAAGTGGCAAGAACGGAAGGTGTGGAATCCAGACCTACCGCGCTGTCCATCTCCGCTGTTATAGTGAGCGTGTTAGCGCTGGAGGTAAAGGCAGTAATAACCCGTGCCACCAGGAATAGCTGTTTACCATTTGCGATATACTGAGCAGCTTTACCTGTTATCACGTTCTCGGAAATGGCAGTAGTTGTGACAGCCTGTGCGGTGCTTAACTCAAGGTTATAATCTCTCATCGTCTTTCTCCTTAACTCACAACAGTCTCGCCGGTTGTGGTTGCGTCCACTGTCGGCCTGATTCTGTCTGAGATTCTTATTGGAGCGCCCATAAAGCGCGTTACAGGAGCGCCGGCAACGGTGTCAGGGGTAAGACCACCAAAGGCCCTGGACAGAGCCTGCTTGTGCAGGTACTCCGCGATAGTCGGCGTACAGTAAACGTAGGTCCTGGCGAAGTCACCAAGGGACTTGGCCGGGCGCTTGTACCAGCCGGTTATCATTTTGTCGTACAGGTCTACACCGGAAGCCGCATCATCAACGAGCGCGGCCTGGTCGATGTTACAAATACGGGCGGCGTAACGCCAGTCGGCTACAGCAAGGCCAACCTTCCAGGTGAACTCTGTATCGTAGGCCCAATACTGGTTAGTTCCGCCAGCATCAGTAACCTGGACCTTACCCATGTCCTCAACCTTTAGTCCAAGCTGGCTGCCTTTAGGGTAGAAGCCGAACACAGTCTGAGGACCCCAAGTTATAATCCAGATTGAAGTCAGGTCAGTGGCTCCGGTTCCAGAGCAGTTCACGATGTTGTTACCAGTAGCGCCCGTAGTAAGATTGTAGCGCGGTGTAAGGCCAAGCGGCTCGTCCGGGGCAGTGGCGGAGTTGGAATACAGTATGGCGGTTTCCAACTGTTGCGTCAAACCCATCGCAGCCGGGAAGTCTACAGCAGCGCGATTGGAAGCTACGTCCCCACCGTACTCTGCAAGTTCGCAGTCCAGTTTGGAACTCAGTTTGCACATCTTCGCCATATCATCGAAGGTGCTAACAGCTCCTTTTCCTGTACTCCAGCCCTGGTTATAACCTACCCAGGTCCCAGAGGGGAGCGCTGTCCGCATCGTAGTGCGATTTCCGTTTTCAAGGTTGCCTTCTTGGAAGTGCATATCCTCCATCATGGGGCAAGCACGAGAGAGGATTTCAGTTACGGTGGCAATCTTGCCATCTAACTGACGCAGTTTCACTAAATCGAGTAGCGTTGTGTACGAACCCGTTAGTGTACTCATCTTTTATCTCCTTTACTTATTCTTTAGTGTTGGGTACATTTCGTCAAGAATCTCGCGGTCTGATTTCCTTCCCACGCTACTCCCGACAGATGCAGGAGGGGGTGCCGGCGGGGTGGACATAGAAGCAAGTACCTTGGCGAACTTTCGCATGTCGTCCTCGGTTTGCGGGTTGAGTTCCGATATCGAGTCCGGTGTAACCTTGAACTCAGCGGCTATCTCTCGTATCTTTTCGAGCCGCTTGTACTCGTTCACCTTCGCCTTCTCTGTTTCGTGCACGAGCTTGTCCATGTTCAGTGACGCCCGTTCTTGCTCCAGCGCCTTCCTTTCGTCGTTGATTTTCTTGGTGAGCGCTACGACATCCGCTCCACCTTCCGACTTTGTGAGTGCATCGTCTCTTTCGGCTGAGAGCTTGGTGATTGTCGCCTCGTGCTGTTGAGCAGCAAGGAGACCTACGTTCATCCATCTCGTCGCCTCTGCAATCCCGCGGTCCTTGTGGCCTTGAAGGTCCCGGCGTATTGCTTCGACTTCTGCCTCCGTGTAGACCTTCCCAGAAGCTGTATCCGCAGGGGCAGAAGGTTGCCCGTCCTGGCCCTGGTCCTTGGCGTCCTGGCTCATATAGATACCCTCCTCATATTTTCTGGCTTAGGGGCCACCACGTTGATGAACCCCCGCCATATCTCCAAATACGTTTGCGCTATCGGTTTCAGCGCGTGCCTTATCATCTTCGCATTCTCCCTGCCAAACCAGGCCCTTAATGGGGGGTAGTTGACCAGACAATAGAGCCTGTCAGCTTCATCCTGGGTTTCCAGGGCTATGCTAATTATAGCAGGTAATTCTGGCTTGTCAATAGTTACCTTCATATTACCACGCATTAGTCGTCATTGACAAGAACACTTCCTCAAAAGGACTGGGCTCCAGTAATTCATCGCTAGGTTTCAGAGGTGACAGGCCCTTGAATTTTATAAGCGCTAAGTTACCTTCTGGGTTCTGGCGTCTCCACAGCTCGCGTAATCTGGTCTGTGTGCTAGGGATATTATAGTAAGCACGCATCATGGTCACCTGCTCGCGATTAGGAGTGGTATCCCAACTGAATCTGTCGTTGCCGTACTGGTCATATCGGCTGATGCCGTTCTCGGCTATCATATAGTTCATGAACTCTTCATGCTCTATCATATACCAACGCCTCTCGTACCCTTCCGTGGGTAAAGCACTGAACTCTCTCAGGTGATTAGGATTGGTCATGCTATATTTATCCATCATCTCCTGTGGAATCATCAGGTTAATCAGAGCCGGGATGGTCTTGTCAGGGTCGATACCCATTTCCTCCGCCCATCCCCTTATGACTTCCTCTACGTCCGGGTTCTGCATGGTGGAGACACGGCCTGTGAATACAAGAATCGCCTCGATGTCGGCGTTCTCCGGCCTGCTTCTCCACTTCGCCCGCTCATTGGACGGTACGGCGTAGTATTCGTCAAGCTGTTGGGTCAGGTCCCATAATCTTACCGCAAGCTCCGGGGAGTCGGCGTATGCTATGGACCGCAACTGCATAATGTAGTCCTCAATTCTGTTGGCTCCGGTTGGGTCCCACGTATCGCGCCAATCTTCGAGCTTCTCTTTCTGTTTCTCGAAGTCAATGTCACCCTCTGGCGTCATTACATCGTCGCCCCACATCGCGTCACAATAGGCGTCATACGCCTCATCCAATACGGCCGGGTCATCATCAGCCTCAAGGCTATCGAAGTATTCTTTCAGCTCAGGATATCCGGCAAGAAGCCCAACTTTCTGTTGGAACTGGTCGGAACGCATATTGGTTATGGCGTCCCAGTATTGTTTAATCGTAATCTCACCGCGCTGCAGGCGGAGGTATTCATCTGTCGTGTACTTTATGAACGTCTCCTGCATCTCCTCGCGGGCGTCCATGTATTTCAGATACCCGCCAGTTTGCCATGCCTTACTTGCTTCACGAGACTCCTCGTATAGCTCATTAAGAGTCTCATCCTTCTCAAGGAACAGTTTCTGCAGCACGTATCCCAGGTCGTCCCACGTCAGCATCCCATCCATCTGCTTCTCAGCCAGGTAGTCTGGGAGTAGTGTCGGGTCCACCGTCTTGAGGTACTCCTGTGCATAATCCCGGAGCCTTGTAGCTGCGCTTGCCGGATAATTCTGGAGAGCGAGAGCGTTCACCATGAATGACAGTGGAGTCACTGGCGCATCACTATACATAAGGTTCGACGCGAGCATAGGCATCCACGATGAAAGCACGGCCTCCATGTAGTCCTCTTTGTCCTCTAACCTACGCCCGAAGATGTCCCTTCCAGTTACCATCTCTCTCATGAAGTTGAAGCCTGGGGCCATCTTATAGCCGGCGTATCTCCACGCCGGGGCGAACAGGTCGTCCCATTCTTGTATGGTCTTCTGCCACGTATCGGCATCGAAGGATATTAATTTCCCAGGGTTGTCGGTTGCTATCGCGAGTATCTTCGCCATGGTCCTGGACAGTCCAGGGAGGAACCCGCCAAGCCCGTAGGTCTGGCCGTTCTTCTCGAACTGTAAGTAGTGCGGGTCCCACGGGAGAACATGCGGCGTCCCCTCACATTCCAGACCGAACCAGAACCCAAGGTATATCGCCTCCCAGGCGGCCCACTGCTTGATGATGAGCTTTCTTAATTCGCTACCCATAATGCCATTACCACCAAGCCTGTAAAGCAGGAGAGCGTGTGACCTGAGATAGTTTGGAGCAAAGGCCAAGGCACCCTCAGCCATAAGTACGTTCCTACTTGCGGGCCGGGCCATGTCCGGGAGTTGGCACGTAGCGAGGTTGACGAACTCCGCCAGTCCCGCCCGCGTCCCTCCTGCGGCCAGCCAGCTACTCTCCATACTCTCGGCCAAATAAACCCTTCCGTATTCCGTGAAGGAAGAGAAGGCCAGACTTGACCGCGACATGGGGGCAAGAAGGGCGGCCTCGTAGTCTTTCAGTATCGGCATCCGGGCGACAGCGCTCCGGGCGACACCGAGACCGGCGTACATATCTTCGAAGTCTGATGCTGTTTTCATTCCGGCCTGTATCATCTTGTCGAAGGTTTCGCGGTGCGACACCCTAAACATCGCCAGCATCCGCGGGTGAATCATAGTCATGAAGGATAACCCGGCGGCCTTAGTGAAAAGGAGCGGGTTCGCATTGAGTAACTGACCGAACGTAAGTGGGGCACTAAAGTCCATGACAGTCATGCCTGTGACCTGGAACCTGGTGAACTTATACATGAACTTCAAATAAGCGTTTACATTCGGCTCAAGTGTGTGCTCTATAATACGGGCCAACTCATCTCCGGCGTATACTTTCTCTTTTAAGACGGGGACAATGACCTTTTTAAATCTTATATCTGTCTTTAGCGCCGCACGCAACCCAACATCGCGTATAGCGGCGGGAGTTAAGGTGCGCTCTTTTACTACGACAGCGTTAAATACCCAATTACGGTACCTTGGAATGTTCACTGACGCTTGACCCAAGATGTAGTCAGCACTGTTCACGCGCTTGAAATACTCAGCGCGGGCCGCCTTGTCCATTTTATAGACAGCCTTGGCCTCGGCCTGGGCGTTAGTTACGGTTTCGATAAGGTCATTGAGTTTGGTCTGTGCCTCTTCCGTCAGCTCGTACTTGAACTTCTCAAGGCCATGGAAGGTCCTGGTTAGGTACTCTCGGGCGAAGTTATCGATGTTCTCTAGCTGGGCCAGCTCACCAGGCACCTCACCCTTGGCCCTGCCGGCCTTCACGAACTTCTCATATTTCTTTAGAGCATCGAGCAGGTCCTTGTATGGATACTTCAACTTCTTCGGGATGTCAGCGAACACTTCCTGGTACGGCTTCCCGTGGACAACTATCTGCTCTATCTTCTGACGGAACATCTTCTCGAACGTAAGAAGGTCCGGGATAGCTTCCTTCGCCGGGTTATACATGAAGTCTCCGGGGTTCTGGAGCAGCTTCTCATAGAAGAGATTCACCTCATCATACAACTTCTGGAGATTCTCGGCCAGCTCCCTAACCTGCGTCCGGTTAAAGACCTTCTGCTTCTCGAAGATGTCGATGAATATCTGTTCAGGGGTTACATCGCCCATGTTCTTGTAGGCTTCCTTAATGTACTTCCCTTTCATCTGCGGGTCTTTGACATACTTCCGGTACCAGATACGGAGGAACTGCTTGTCTCCAGGCTCGAACGCTCCGCGCTGAATGATGCTGTCCATCCGTGCAATGATAGAGGAAAGCCGCTCAGTGTCGGCTACTTGTGTCTTCAAGCGCGTGATGTTCTTAATTTCCTCATATACTTCCGGGAACTGGCGCGTCATGAATGACTTCGTTTTCCTTGTGAATGAAGGAACGTCCTTGAAGTCCTTGATTATTTGTAGCAGCCTATCCGACTGCTCGTAGTATTTCTTAGAGTCAGCCAGGTTGGCAACGAGCATTTTACCCTGCGCCGTTAATGAGGCTGGGGCGGTTCTGATGGCATTAACTATCTTCTTCTCATACTCTCGCCCAATGCTTCTGTAGATGGACTTGATGTACGACTGCATACTATCGAAGAGCGTGCCGTACTTGATTCCATCGTCTATACCCTCAATCATGAAATCATACACGCGCTTCTTGGTGGGGTCATAGTGTGCCATCTTAATGGCCTCAAACTCTTTAATACCCACCGCCTGGCGCGGGAAGAAGTGGGCAACAGCAGCCACGTCTTTGAAGCTCACATAACCTATATCCACGCCATGACTTACAGCCAGCTTCCGTAGAGAATCCTCTAACTTCTCGAAGTTCATGAGAAATTCCGCGGCTCCCTCATGCTTGAAGCCATAGTATCTCCAATACTGTGCAACATCGCCGGTGGCATAGCTTATCTCTCCAGTGGCGGACCTTCTTGGGAGGGTAATACCCCTAGCCTCAGCCTCCGCAAACTTAGCCTCGGTTATCTTTTTGTCTATTCCCTGGATAAACATACCGTCTTTGTCATACAGGCGCTTGATTTCCTTACTCTCGCCGGTCAGAACATTCCTACCCTTAACTAGTAATTTCTCACCCAGTTCGGATGCGGGGTTCCTGGCGAACGGATACCCACACTCCCTCTCAAGGATACTCATGTACTGAGAGGAGGCGCGTATGCCAGCCTCAATGATGGTTCTATTTGCCTTGACCGCGAAGGATAGAACCTTTGTCGGGTTCAACTCACCCTTAGTGAGGGAGTCTTTGATAGCCATGAAGATGGCATCGATGTCGCCTTCTTTATAATACTGGCTCCTCTTGACTATCTTGTTGAACCAACGCTGCGTACTAAGGAGTCCTTCGTACTTCTGCACATCGTAAACGATGGTCGTTATCGGGTTCCCAGCCTTGTCTAGGAAAGGAGTGCCGTCCAGGTGCGTCATCGGCACTTTCTCTATTAGGTGTAGCCCGGACTGCAGAAGGCCGAGAGCGTCCACGCTGCCGTATTTCAGGTAGAACGTGGCCTCTATCAAGCTGTTGGCCCGGATTACTTTGTCGCCGAACTCTATGATGTACCCATCAGTAGCAGGGGTTATTGTTGCCCCAACCTCCCTGGCGAGTTTCTTTGCCACTCTTATGCTAAGGCGTGTGGTGTATTGGTCTCCAGCCAGGAGCAACGGGAACTCCTGCTCTATAGGATAGCCACCCTTTTTAACAACAGCGCCGAGCCGCGAAGCCTGCTCCTTCATCGCTCCTGCCGACAATGGCTTCTGAATAGACTTGAGATAATTCACAGCTTCACGCACATTGTGAACATAGAACCTGCCAGCAGCACTGTCAACTATAAACCCACCTGCGCTCATTGCTCTTGTAAGCAACGGCTCTCCACGTGAGGCGGCCTGTAATTCGGTGTAGGATTGAAGCCATGGAGTCTTTGGGGCGCGTGTAATCTTAATCCCAACCTTCTTGCCCCACGCTATCAAGGCTTCTCCGGGGTCCCTGAGTAAGTTTATCCTACCTTTGGTTAGCTTCTGAATGAAAGGAGCCGTGGTTCTGCGTAGAAGTGTTCTCTCAAACACCTTGGGTATATTCACTGTGATTAATTTTGCAATCAGTCGCTCCTCCGCCGTGCGTGCAAGTAGTCTTGCAAAGAGTGCTTTTAATCCACCAACGGCACGGCCAATAGGAATTAGATATATTGGGTTTGTCCACGGTCCTACTTCTTTTACCCAATCAGCAGCATATGTGTTTGTGATAGCAACAAGGTCTGGGTCTAGGAACCCGGTAAACATAGCGAGATTGAGACCAAACCTGTCTTCATGGGCCGTCCCTCCACCATACTTATCGATTGCTAATTGCACAACAGCCTCATTATACGCCTTAGCACGTAAGGAGTCTGGGTGGAATACATTCATATCTAGTTGATTCCACGCGTGGACACTGAACTCCTCGGTAGCGCGGAAGACGTTCATTATAGCTCCCCACACATCGATGTTATACCCAGAATCTACCACATCCCTACCGTGATATATACCGGGAGCTTCATACTTATCCGTGAAAAGGTCAAAAATCTCGTTTGGTTTTAACCCTACGTTTTCCAGGAACACATAGCTTTCTAAAGACAGCCCGTTTCCGGCAACCCACGTTGCCCCCTGCTCGCCAGCAATGTTGTCATAGAAGTCACCCAGGTTCTCAAACGTAGGCATCCATCCGGTCAGTGGCGTAGGTTCCGTCTGGTATTTTGGTTCATAATTATACAGTGTTCTACCACCACTCTCTCCAGGCGCTATGTTAAAATAATAACGGTTACCATCGCGGTTTTCCATACCATATGAAGAGAAACCTCCCTGCTCTACATCAGGAACGCCAGCTATATTAGCAACTAGGTCGTTCCTTGCCTGGGCATCCATCCCACCTATATATTCTCGCATCTCATCAACGGTTCTTGCTCCATACCTAAAAAGCATTGAGTATGTAAAGTTTGTTATTAATTCGCGATTCTGTATGCAGTATTCGATAGGATATTCATTCTGTATATAGAGTTGCATCCCAAGTGCTTCCACCGGGTCAAGAATTATTCCGGTGTTCCCCTGCATTGCGAAGTCAAAGTAATCCAATGAAGGAGATTCATATAAACCTAACTCTATATCAGTAGTGTCCAGCATCCCCAGGCCCAATGCTGTTTTAGTTAACGCATTGGTTTCCCAGTCGGATATTGATTGGAAGATTGCCCGGTACTTTTCCGGGTTATCCTCACCCACGATATATTCCAGAACACTCAGAACACCAGGTTTGTCTTGGTTTTCATACAGAATCCTTAGAGTTGTATCAAACTCCTTGGTTACAAACTCAGCAAGTCCTTCTGGGGTTTTAACAACGTATTCTTTACCAGGGACTCCCATGATTGGCCCTATAAATACGCCATCTTCATCAACATATCGCCGGTCGCTTATTAGCCACTCATAGAACTCTCCAAGCTCTCCTCCCAGGGCGAACTTTCCAGCGCTGATGTAATTGCCGGCATCGGCAACCATAGCCTCATATTCCTCCGGGGTCAACTCGTTACCATCCGGGTCGATGACGCTCGACAGTTCCTCGCCGGAGTAGTTGAACGTGTGCCCGCTTATAGTCTGGGAGATAATCTGGTATGAGTCTCCGTCCTTGCGTACCACAAAGGTTGCGTCCGCAGGGAGGTCCTCGTATCCATCGAAGTAGGACTGCATCTCGAACGTACTCAGTACCTGGTCTACCGACCAGTTCCTGGCCCTACCTTCATCTCCCACTAAATCATGGACCAGATATCCTTCTGGTAGGCTGGGGTCGGTATGCCATACTTCGTCATCCACAAACTGCGTTGTTGTCTCGGCAGTCTCTTGTGTTGCCGGTGTGGCGGACGTAATTGGAGTTGTGGTAGTCGGCACAGACGGTGCACCCTCAAGGTCCATCCCCCCAAGAACATCCATCGCAATCCCAGCAGCCCTGTCTTGTGCGGCTTGTTCAGCTCTAGCCTCGGCCAACTCTTGTGGCTTGTCGCTAAAAATAGGATTGTTTAATATATCGCCAAGAGAAGTGGCCATAACCTTGGAGATACCTTGTTTGTCAATCTCCTCCTGGAATAATCTCAAGAACTCTGATAGGAATGACGGCCCCTTCTCCATGACGCCGTATTTTATAGTATCCCAAACCTCGCTATTTGCTCCGGTACCATATCCTCCATGCAGTGTAGAGAGGAAGTTGTTTAGCAGCCAGTCAGGCAGATACCCCATGGCCTCTGGGTAGGTCTCATGCATTTCATCAAGGAGGGCTTGTATTTCTGATTCTGGCACGGATGATGGAGTAGCACTACTGGAAGGGTATACCTGTTCATCGCCATGTGGCACTAACTGGGTTTGCGTTCCTCCAGATAGGCTAATTTTGTTATACTCAGTTTCGGGCTGGGCCGTCTCGTCACCTACATCTCCAAAGTCAAAGTCAATCTCCTCCTCCCCGGTCCACAACCCAGACACATCCCAGAACGTCCCTTCGAGCTGCGAAGCGACAGTGGCGGATGTCACGTTGGCATCTTCGGTGGTTGGGACTTTAATTCTTTGAGTCCTATACCTATCGGTTGACTCATCATAAACAACCCTTATCAGCTCATCATCACCACATATATAATTAAACACAGCAGCGGTCAGCGGCGTTAGTAACGTGTTGAGCTTTATCCCGATGCCGGGAATTCTCGCAAGCACATCAATATCAAGCGGGCACGCCGGGTTAATCGCAAGGTCTATGATATCATTCGGGATACTGTAAGACTGCAGCAAGAGCTTGGTGTAGTTCCTCAAAGTCCCTACCAGCTTCTTCGCTTCTGGTGACTTACGTACTGTCAGTAATTCGCCGACAGAATCCCACCCCTCTACGTCTTGTGACTTTGCCCATTGAAGCGTGAACATCTGCGCCTTGAGTTCACCGAACTTCTCGACGGCATTGTTCATCTTGTTGCTTCTCGCCGCCGCCAGTGATACGGCATATGCCCCCTTCTGCTCTGGAGTCTTTAGTACGGGGAGGCCGGCCTGCCGCGGGTCGTAGTTGGGAGCCGCTGGGTCGTCGCCCTGGAAGTATGTGACACCCTCTAAAGAGGAAATGTCTCCGAACTTATTCATGCCGTTATAGATAGCCATGGTCCATAGGGCCTTATCGAAATCATCGAACCAGTCATACAGCGACTCCATGGTCTTTGCGGCGTTCTCCGGGTTGGACATGAACAGCCGAGTCATGGACTGCTCGTAGTGCTTGCCACGCTGGTGCTGGTAGTCGTACATAACGTCGGCATCCCAGCCGGTGTCCTTACCAAATGAGGTGTATGTCTTAAGCCTACGCTCTTCTAAATCTTGGGACCTACTACCAGTGCGCTTGGTCTCGGTGTATTCCTTATAGCCCTTCTCGGGATTATAAACCATCCCGCCGGTCTTGTATGTGTAGGCGTCAGGCTGTTGAGAACGGTTAATCTGCTGCCGTGTGGCACGCTCGCTTATCTTCTGGCGCTGCGCCATCATCCTGTCCTGCTCCGCTCCGATACCAGCGGAGATTCCAGCAGCCTCTTGGCCCGGCTCAGACTGCATGGCCCATCTTTCAAACTTGTTCCGGGCCACGCCAATTCCCGTTAATCCGCGCCGAAATTGAGCAAGGCGGCCCCTTGCAGTGCCGGCTGGGTCCGGTACTCCCCACTGACCCTTTACCTGGGCCTGTTTGGCATACTGCCCGTAATTGAATGGCTGCTTTTTAGTTGCCATTAAATCACCGTCCCAACATAAGATGCTAATGCTATCTCGGCCCCACCAAGTATCATGGCGTGCCCTGCAGACGATTCATTCTTACCGTCAATTAGGAACTTAATCTCGTGAGTACCGGAGCCACATTCAAAGCTCACTTGTTTCGTCTCCATGAAAGCCTCCGCCTCTCCATACATATCGAATGAGCCTATCTCAACATCGTCAATTAGCACATCCAAAATACCAGCGGATGTACTCTCAGCAGACAGAAATGTTAGGGTATATGAGCCACTCCCTGCAAACTTGTACGTTGCCCATACTGCATCCGATGCCGTCACTATTAGTGGACCACATCCATATGAAAAAGCAGTCCAGTCACTCGCGCCGGAAACTTCATACGGAGCATTAAGGTGTATTGGTATGTGTCCGCTTCCGGTTGTGGACTCATCGATATCTGAGCCCAAGAATCCGTACCCATACCCCAGAGAGTCGTCATCTCTCCGTGGGTCGAACCACTTACCAAACGACACACCTATGTCGTACCTCGGCTCGGACTTCACCGGGTCGAACGTCCTGGTCCACCCACCTATTGCACCCTCAATCTCGCGCCCAGAGCGCTTCGACACAACCTTAATTCTATCAAACAGGTCAAGGCCGCAGTGCATTGGAAGGACGGCGCTGGAGCCGCTATTGGCGGCAATTATCTTCTGCAGCATTGTACTCGCGACAGAGCCGGCCTGTAGATTACTGCCAACACCGGATACATACTCTACCCTGGAGCAGGGATTAAGGTTATACGAGTAAGCCTCCCGTGCTCGGCCTAAGTATGACGGCGACTGCCATGGAGGAGTTTTGATGATAATCTCATTCGGTGTTACCATGCTTAAAGATTCCGCGGCTACATAGAACCTATGTCCTGACCTATCTAAAGTGAACTCCGCCTGTGGAGACTGCGACTGCGTGAAGAAATGGATTGTGTCTTTATTGTTCTCGTCAGGAGGCTCGTTGCCGACACGCATCGAAGCGTGAGTCATGTCGAGAAGCCTTGCGAGAGTATAGGCCCTGGTGTCGCCCTTCTTGATTTCAAAGGAGTCACCAAGATATACGCCGGTCCATAGGTCATCCAGGTCGTCATCGAGTATCACAACATACGCCTTGCAGTCCTCATACGGGGCCAGGGTAGATTCCAGTACCGCGGTGATTAAGTCACCTACGCACGTTGTCCCATCATCGACATAGGACTCTGTTGCCTCATCCTCACCAAGGAGGTCCATCACTCCCTTGCACTCAAGGATGCATTGCATAGCGCCCTCGGACTCTATGAAGGTTTGCGTCTTCACATAAAGGGTTGGAGTGTAGGAATACATCGGGCCGTCCCAGGTCTCCACTCCCCAGCCAATCGATAACCTCTGTCCCTTTAATGTGAGGTCATAGAGCAGCTTGTCATAATTATTGAGTATTATCTTGCACGTATGGGAATAAGGATTGCCCTTCTCGACAACCTTCAAGATACGCCCACCCTCGTCTCTAACCCACTTGAGACTATCGGTGTTGGTGTTGTGACAGGTGGTGGTATTGCCAGTAGTGGCCCCCGCCGTCCTGAACGCCACATCACCGACGTTGATTATCATCGCCGGCTTGACCATTGACGCTTTCTGTGCGTCGAGCAATATCTGCGGTAATGGTCTCACTATAAAACCTCGAAGGCCCCATCAACAGGCTCGTACTTACTGTCGTTTATCAGCCACGCCTTCCATCGATACCATCCAAGTGGAGAGGTTGTTGGAATTAGATACTGGTAATAATAATCACCAGCGCTCTGCTTGTCCATCTCCTGGTCGGTTAACGTCTTCTTCCCAGCAGGGTCCCATATAGAGAGCAATGGTGACGAAGCGCAGTCCGCCATAACTCCATCACCTGATGGCGTGTTGTTCACCCTGATATACGCATGTTCACTTTTCTGTATTCGTTCCATATTCTACTCCGCAACTCCTATTGACGTCCGGCCCCGCCCCATAGCGCTGGATGTTCTGCGCCGGTGCAGCAGCCTTCCAGTAATACCCTTGAGTAATTGCTTACCACGGGCAAAGTAAACAGCGATTGAGCTTCGATAGACCTTAAAAGTGTAAAGGTTTAGTCCATTAGTATCGTACACTTTAAGGCCCCACTGGTCCAAACCATTGTCGAAAACTTTATCGCCATACTGCGTAAAGCCTACTGTTACAATCTCGAAATCACTAGGCCAGAAGAAAACATCTGCATATATCTGTGTGCAGCATGGAATGTTTTTAGCCTCGTACCCACACATAGTATCGTCGCCGGATATTGGGTTTTTGACATTACCTAGGACAATCCCTGCCTGCAAGGAGTTGATGTCACCTAGCGACCACGCACCACCTCCAGGCCGAGACAAGGTTTGTCGGAACTCTCTAAACTGATACTCTGGATATTCAAGATACGAGATACCCGTCGGGCGAGGTGGTGTTAATGTTTCCTCGTCGCCATACACCTCAACGCTATTCAGGATTACAAACGGTTGGGCGGTTGCTGTTGAATCAGACAATGAACCCATTCCCCTACCGGCGATAACATAGTCTTCTAGGTAATATCCTGGAGTTACGTTGTTTCCCAGCATTGTGTACCTGTAGTTATTTAGCGCAGCGTTCCATTGGACCTCGTCGTTACTACCATCGCAGTCTTCTTTGTCTATATATCCATGCCCAGATTCATCCATATTGGTACCGATATGGATATAGTCACCAGCACAAAGGTCTGCCTTGTACTGCTTCCATGTACCCGGCGCAAATACAACACGGCCATACTGCGTCATTGCCGACTCTATCATCGTGTTGGTTGCAATAGCTATTTCGGCATCTGTGTATTCAGTAGGTATATATGGCGACGCTATTAGCATTGAACTCCCAGTGGAAGATGCCGCTAAAGTATAGGTTCCTTCTGTATACCACTGCCCGCCAATACCCGGCAAGGAGACATATGTTTTCTTCCCGGAAGCAACAACAAGCTCGAATGTTCCCGCAGTGACGATTTCTGGATAAAATATCCCCGTCTCTTCTTCTGCATCATAATAAATATCTAACGGCGACTCAGCTATCTCTCCGGTGACATTAGTGAATGTACCGCAACTATGGCTCACCATAGAGTATTCTTCATATGTAGACTCAACATGTGCCCATGAATTAGACTTATCCTCATCGGATGAATCATATGTCGCAATCATTATTTGTTTCAAACGGTCCGTGTCTGTTAAAGCACACCTGAACACTATGTCTACCTGCAAGATATCGCCACTCATCTTGGTGGTCTTGAGAATATATGAGTCCTTCTTTGTGACCTTTGTCCACATCGTGGCCTTGTCTTCATCTGTTAGGTCGTCTGTCTGCGAGAAGGTGCAGTAAAGGAATGTAGAACTAGAAACAGTATACGTTGGTGCATCATACAAATAGAACTCATTGTCGCTAACAACATACTGCACTCCCCACATCTTGGAGTAGGAGGGGCTTGTCGTTGTGCTTGCGCTAACACAACATGGGGATATCAGCTCGGCTATAGCGTTTCCATCCCCATCAGCATATACTTTCTTGCTACCTGAAACAAAATTCCATGTTCCCGTCAGTGCTTTCATCGGGGTGGTATTAGGATAATGGTCCGTGCTTGGGTTAACATAGCGGAGGTTGGTTGCGTCAGCCTTTTGTGGTGTATAGAACCACACCTCAGTACACGGATTGTATAGGTTCCCAGACTTCATATACTCGAAGGTGAGACCCTCTGCCCCCTGGATAGACTTAACAACAGCTATCCTTTTCCAGTTATCCGCATACCACGCGTTATCTGTTGGGCTTTTAAGAAGATATCCTATCTCTACTTCGTTCTCAAAGTCTGTTCCATCACCCCACAACCCATTCATTAATGGCCCAGTCTTCCAGGTTGCGGACGTTCCAGTTAATACTCCAGCGACACCTTCGTCTTCGCCAGTCACGAAACCAGTGTTGTCGAATAGGTTGTACGCCACATACGAGAACTCCTCGTCAGGGGCATTGGCCCGGTCGGCCACACACATCCAGTTGGCTTTCTCAGACGCCTCGCTACCGGAGCGAGGTTGGAGTTGGTCATAGGTACCGACTCCGCGGGGATATAACTGCACTCTGGCAGCATTGCGTATCTGTACCGCCGTTCCCCACTCGATAAATACCAGGTCACCGTCTTCGTACCCCACCCATGTCGTCCCGCCATCCTCTGTTGTATACGGAGTGCCGGCGGTGTAGGTCCCGCTCTCGTTATACCTCCACCCCAAACTACCACCAGAGTACGAAACCACAATCGCATACGTTGCCGAACTCCGTACCTTTATAGATGAGTCCAGGACAACCTCAACGAAGTGTGGGTCAACAGATTCCGTGATGTCGTCCGGGTCTATAGCACCAGAGGTTAACGCAGCGCCGGTGGGCTTACCATCTGCATCTGTCGCATATATCTCGACCAGCGCGTCGGCGTACTCTCCGCTAACATCGACAAGTTTCAGCGACACCGCGGTAAGGACATGAGAGATACCAGGCGTAAATGTTTGAGCCACCGTCCTTGTCGAACTGATAAGGGTGGTGGCAGTGTCGTTATATGAGTTGGTTTCAAAGACTTTGTAGTTCAGCATTACAAGAACTTATAGCCACTCTCTTTCTTTTGCGGTCTCTGCTTCGGAGTTAATTTCGGAACCTTCGGCGGCAATAGACTGCCCTGCATCCGCGGGCGCACCGGGGCCGCCGTGCCAGATATCGAATCACTTACCTGCTTGAGCAGTTGCTTCATGTGTCCAGCCATATTACATCATCTCCTGCTGCGGCATCTGCTGCTGCGCCTGCGGTTGGTTCTGCCCGGACATCTCCGCTGTTATCTGTATTATCCTGGCGTTCAGCATCTTGGCCTCAAGGAGCTTCGCATCCTTGGAGTCGCCAGTTAAAGTCTCGGCCTCCTGCATCGCCCGGTCATAGGCTCGAATCAATCTCAGCTCTGGTAGTTCTTCCATCAACCTCTCGTCAGCGATTATCCCCAGGAGCTTCTCGGGGTTCTCTGTCTTAAAGATGTCGCGTACTATGAAGTCCATCGGCATTCGAGCGTTCATGGCCGCTGTTGCCTTTGTGAACGTGGCCTGCTCCTGTTCCGGGGACTCGACATCGCAGTCGAAGTCGTACCTGAACTTACCTTGAAGTGGTAATAGGTCGGAGTACGTAATCTTCTTCTCTTTACCATCGCTGTTAATCATCTCCATCGTGAACTTCCCTTCGATGAATTGGTCCAGCATTTGAGAGAAGATATCTTTGTACGCCAGCTCCATCGTTAACTGACGAGGCATAAACACTACGTTACGCTGGCCGGAAAGAGTATCGAGGGCCAGGGCCGACAACTGGAAGTTCAATCCGCCATATTCGTTGTTCGGAATCGTGGCGTTCTGTCTATCCTGGTCCATCATGTTGTAGAACATAGCGTCGGTGTTTGCCATGTCTTTGATGTCCAGAACCTTGAAATCTTCCTCGGCCAACTGCTCCAGTATCGAACCCCAAGTTGGGTACTCCTTAACCTCGCGACTTTCTGACCCCTCAGATTTATGAACCAAAGGAGGACGAAGACCTAACATGGCGTGGGTCTTTATGATAGACAGGACATCGTTTATCTCTTTGTTGGTTCCCCGGCAGGAATGATATAAGGACTCGCCAATCATCTTCAACCTATTGGCGTTCACCCCACTAATCTTCGGGGATGTTACCACCGGCTTAATTGTGAACGGAGGCCGCTTGATATAGTTGCGAGGAGTCCCCTTCTCCTGGTCGGACGTGGACGTTATCTCGTTGCCGTCCTTGTCCCAGAAGTTATAGACATCCCCGTAGTCTCCCTTAATCTCTAATCCGTAGGTCGCTGCTATGTCGGCCTTGGGCATCTGCAACGTATTGATGCAGGCCCATGAATACTTCCCGCCAATCTTCTCCCAGTACAAATCGTAGATGTCGATAGGGAGAATCTCGAAACACAGCTTCCCGTCCTCGTCTTTGTAAATCACATTCCTTGTCGCGGCCCACCCGCGGAGGTTGGTGTAGAAGCACATCGACGGGTACACATACGAGTCAATACTGTTAATCTGCAGGTCATTCGCAGAATCAATGACGCCCTTCCACCAGTTCTTTATCATCTCTACCTGTTTATCAGGGATGGAAGAAACTATTCTCAGCTTCGGCTCTGCTCGCGACATGATAGAGGTTATCCGGTCAAGGTATGTTTGAGGGGCTGAGGAGGTGACGTTATAAACACCAGGGAGCTTTACGTTCTCCAGTTCCCCATGGACACCCTTCATGACGTGGGAGTCTAACAGGTAGATATTGAGGTCGTCATCCCACCTGGTTGTCAGGGCTTTCCTCTCAGAACTGCCCTTTACCTTACCAACCTTACCGCTGATTTCTTTATAGTTCATCCGAATATCCTCACGACTTTCTTATTCGCAGATGCCTCGGGTCTTGCGTACCCATACTTACAGATTATCTCATACGTAACGGCTTTAATGCCGTGGTTATTGTCGTCTTGAACTCCGATGACAGTTCCGTTGCGGTCCTTGGCATACGTGTACACTGCAGTACGACCAGTATAAGGATGAGGGCAGCCCCCAAACTCAGAGATAAGGCCGCGACAGCGAGGATGAATAGTAAGGTGGGGGTGATTTGTGATAGGGTCTGGGATAAGGTATGTCCGCATCCTCTCGATGCCAGCCGCAACCGGAACCTTCTTAGAGCGTAGATTAACCCCTGCCATCTTCCGCCATATCTCTGATGCAGGTGTGTCAGGTTTATGTGCAGTTCCGGCAATATCGATAGAACCACCTTTGACATCCTTCCACCACGGTCTCATCTTACAGATGTGTATCATCTGCTCCGTGGTTTTAAACTGCTCGTACACCTCATCGAAAGCGTGGAAGTAATCCCCGGTCCACTGGCCGGCCTCCACCGCGTACCACCCCTTGGAATATCCAGGGTCTACACATATCTCGACGTCATTGTCTTCGACATAATCGACACTTGTAACATGAAGAGTATTCCTAAACTCATGGAAGATTCTCCCGGACGGGGGACACGGGATACCACCCATACGCTCATTGAAGAGGTCTGGAGACATGGTAGCCTCAATCCTCTTGAGCAACTCATCCTCTCTTCCGCCGGGGTAAAGGTTCGTGTTGGTCCAGGAAGGAACCGAGAAGCTCTTCGCCCCCTCCTTGTTCGGCCCCTGCCAGGAATTAAAAAGCTCTGGATACCATCCAAGGCTTCCCTCAAAGGTTCCGGTTAACAGGAGCCACCCTCCGTCGCCGGCCCTGCCGAGACGGGCGATTAGTCTCTGAATAACTTCAAAGTCACATTGGGCCGCCTCACACACGACTATCCCATGGGGTGAATACTTCGATATGTTCCGCGGGTCCTTGGCGCTGATGGTCGATATAACAACGTCCCCGGCTAAGATTATCTTGCCGGGGTTCGTTACTTTAGAAGCGAACTGCAGGACTCCTAATTTATCCGCAGCCTCCGCGATATAGTTGAACTCAGGGGTTGTGTTGTCGTAGTCGGCACCGACAAGCCAGAACAGCTTGTCCTCCCAGAACCTCCCAATCAACTCCATAGCTCCGACCAGGGACTTGCCGGAACCCTCACCCCCTACCATCATCCGTATCCACGCATCACAGTCGTGGACCTGCGATTGAAGCTCATTGGGGTGATAATCGACTTTATCCCAGATTATCTTCTTGCGTTCCGTCAGAGTCTTTTGGTCCATCCTTACCTTCCGCAGTAGCGCTATCACTACCAGCATTCCGTAGTTCATCGAACAACTCTAGGGCCTTTTCACTATCCGTGTTCATTGTGGCCGACAGCTTAGGCAGCGCGTAGGGGAGAAGGTCCGCGACGAATAGCCTATGGGAGTTAATCAAGTCCTCCACCGCCTTCACTGCAGCCAGGTACTCCGCTTGTTTCCCTTTCTCCTTTAGCTCCTCAGCCTTCTCTTGAAGCTCACCAATCTTAACATTCAGCCACTTCTCGTTCTGTAACAAGTGAGTGACGAGCTTCTGCGTGTTGTTGCGGAGGATGGTCCTCCCGTGCTTTGACGACTTTGTAAATCTAGGGTGTGCCATATTTCTCCTTTATCTTGTGCCGCAGATAGTCTATAAACGCACAGACGCAGGCGCATACCGGAATACAGATGGCCAGGTCTATCCAGTTTATTTCCATTCTATCTCTGCTCCCAACTGCGGCAGGATTTGGTATAACGCCTGTGCTATCTGCTCGATATGTCTGTGTTCCAACTCTCCGTTACAGTACACTTCATTTACCGCTTCCATCATTTCGTGGAGCCATGTGGTTGTTCTTCCGGGCTCCTCCATGGATTCAAATATTCTTATCTCTGCGGCATTGGCGGAATGTTGCCCCTGCCTGCCTTCCGTTATGGCAATAGTAGAGTCATATATGGTTTTGTAGTTATGGCCCCCTATTTGCAGCGGAACTTCTAATGGTTTCATAATCTCCTTTAAGGGTTCAAGGCCAGGCGCTCTAAGGAAGTTTGCAACCGTCCGTCCGCCGACCCTGGCCCGCCCCCTTTAAATTAACCGCCGGCATTCACCGACGTCATTAAGCCGCTCGCCGCGGCCTCCCGGGCTAAAGAAAAGCACGTAGTCGTTTACCGTCCATGCGTGCTCATACCAGACTCTCATGCCAACTACAATACCACAAATATTATGGCTTGTCAACATCTGCATTAAAAAAATTCAAGCCCCCATAAAAATTAGGGAAACGACGTTTTCTTTTAGGGAGGAGATTATAGAGAAGAGTATATATATTTATATATATATCTTTTGTAGGGGTCCAAGCGGACCCCACCCTCTGGGGTCCGGGCGGACCACACCTTAGCTATAAATGGGGTCCGGGCGGACCACACCCTGTTCTGTTTTTTAGCTACGATTTGGGGTCCAAGCGGACCCCACTTATTATGTAGAGTAGACGGTTTGTTTACATCTTTTCCGGGAAAGATACCAACACCCTGACTTTGTATGTATGGTTCGCATAATGTATAGGATATGCCCTTCGTGGAGCCATCGCCTACTCGTGGATTATGTAGAGTAGTATGGGGGTTTAGGTAGAACGGACGGTAGGGTGTAGACCACCACCCACACACGCCCGAACGCTCGCTCACGCCTACTCCCCCTCCCTAGGGCATACCCCCTACTTCCGAAAGCGGAAACCGGAAGCCGGTTGCCGGTATCCGTAGGCAAGCGGTTGCCTACTACCGACGGACGGACGGACTACCGTTAACCCCTTGCCTAATGGTAGGCCGCACGATTGCATACATTATTAGGGCGGCGGAAGTTTTGGGGTTCCGTGTTCGATTCCGTAGCTAATCAATCGCCGTAGCTTTGTTGCCTAAATACTCAACATCCTCAACCATCCACTACTCCTATCTACCTATGCCGAAAAGACTAGACAAATGACTAGTTGTATTCTATTATCCATCGTGGGACAATATAGACAGTCAATTTCCGAGAGGCGCTTAAATACCGCCGTTGACGGATAGACCTTCAGACAACTGAATACGGGCTACAGTGTCAAAGTAGATGGGCACTAGCGGACGGGTCTTGTAACATCGATACCTGTGAATGAGCAAGGGTCTTCGTTATACGGTCTCAGAAGTGGGGCACGATAGATAGTTACAAGCCCGCTAGCGACAAGATGCAGCGTGAATGCACCCAGTAGGTAGACACTGAACAAGGTCTTGCGACTGCCCGTAGCGTAAGCGAATCAAAGCTTACACAGTATAAACGGTAGACTCCAGAAGTTCCTCAGAACTTCTGTTCTATCTGTAGTGCGTGATGATTACCAACATCGCAGTTGGAAAACAAACGCATGGGGCAACATAAAGATAACCCCGAAAACTAGCAAACGTTCTGTTTCGCTTTGGTTTGAGGCAACGAAGGTTAAGAGTGGGCGGGAGCTAGACAATAATCAGGAATAGAATACTGCCTCTGTAATTAGGCTGGGCTAGGGCATGGCGGAGCTGTGCCCTGTTCCAGCTTGTAAGAATACGAGCTGGGTAGGAGGACTCAGATGGCTACATTAAGCAAGGCAGAGGTCAAGGCAGGGTTCAGGCTGATAGATGGGGTGAAGTATCGTCCTATGGAAGCGGCCAAGAAACAGGAGTCGTGGAAGCTGGTTTCCTCGTCGGGTAAGGTAATCGAGCTTCGGCATCTTCGGGACACGGATAATTACAGCGTGTTCGGGTTGGAGGCTCCTGTTAAGGGGAAGAGGGCTACGTTCGGCAAGATGTGGATAGCATAGCCTTCGGCTAGGCGGGTACGACAGCAGGTCTACCCACCTGACAGGTGGCTATGAAAGGAGGGCTATGGCGAAGTACGTAGCTTGTTCGAAGGGGTGTACTGTGTACACTAGGCCGAAGGTAGAGAAGGTGAATAGGAACGGCAAGTGCATCACGTATGTCCCAGTAGTAGCAGCGAAGAAGAAGAAAGCGAGGTGAAGGCATGGGTAGAAAGTTAGGGTACATAGGTATTGACCAATATGGCACCAGTTATAGGGGACTCAAGTATCCACGAAAAGACTTGCTTGATAAGCTAGGTAGAAAGCACGCGGATAAGATGTGGGCAGATGTTCTACATAATGGGGTGTATGAGAAGAACGAACCTAAGAGACATCACATCGGCTATATCATAGCAGGACTCTGGATAAGAGTTTATACTGTGTATGATTGGGGGAAGTATGAGTAGAGTAGCACTATAACGAAAGCGAGGTGAATAGTGGATATCGAGCGAGTGCTAATCGAGGCAGAGGGTAAGGCAAATACGAAGGAATTAGTGTCCGCCCTATGTAACACAGTGTGGACATGGCAAGGAGGTGATATATCGAATGCGATGGATGGGGATGAGGTGGATGCCCTTGTGGAGAGGTTTAGAATATCCCTGAATATAATGCAGGGGAATGTATAAGGTAGCACTATCAACGCACGCTTGGTAGTGAACAGGAGGTGTAAATGATTCTTTGGGCAACCCATATCTAAATAAGGAGGAGAAAGATGTGTAACTTTATAAGCTGGTTCCAGAAAGGTGATGCGGTAATCTTCCTGACCGACAACGACCTAGCAACTAAAGAGGGGATGGCACTACGTAAGGAGCTGGGCGACCAATTCATCAACGACATCAAGGGTCATGGTGCAATAGCTCGATACTTCGAGCTAAACGAATGGGTTCTGCCGATGGATGCGATAAGGCGAGAGGTTGGAGATAGTAGGTGTCCCGACTTCTCCACTCCCAATAACTTCCCACCGCAGATAGTAGAAGCTATCAAGAACTGCAACCTAACACAGATAGGGCGACTACCAGATAATGTTCTACTCTCACACGGATTGGGTTTAATCAAGAAAGATGCCAAGCGGGAGGAAGCATATGCCAAGTGGAAGGAAGCAGAGGCCAAGTGGAAGGAAGCAGAGGCCAAGTGGAAGGAAGCAGAGGCCAAGTGGGAGGAAGCAGAGGCCAAGTGGCAGGAAGCAGAGGCCAAGCGGGAGGAAGCATATGCCAAGTGGGAGGAAGCAGATGCCAAGCGGAAGGAAGCATATGCCAATGTTTTTTGGAAAGTCTTTGCCGACCCCAAGAATCGTAAGAAGGTATGGAGGTGAACCATGTTAGACCTAGAGCTGGAGTTTCTCGACTACGAACTAGCCGAGAACATTCCGAATGGGGGTGTGTTAATCGCCCTCAGTAATGCAGACCCTGTCATCTTGGATGATGATGGAGAAATAGACTAAGGTGGAACGGCCACGGGTCAACGAGGATATTTATAACAGGAGGAAGGTCATGGTAGCTAAAAGAGGAGAGCAATACGAAGACTTCAAAGGGTACAAGGATGATGGCGTCACTCACATATCATGCGGAGAGTATGCCGCCGACTTCAAGGACGGCGAGATAATACGCGAGTACACCAACGAATCGAACGACACCTGCCCTGCGGCAGCGTTCTAAGGAGGACACATGAATAAACATACAGCTACACCTTGGAAAGTATCATCCGTATTTGTGAATAATGCCCCGAATGAAACACATATCACAACTGGCAAATGGGGGCAACCATCTATTGCGGTAGTAGATAACGAAGCCAATGCCGCCTACATCGTGCGCTGTGTTAATTCACATGAGGCATTAGTGGAGGCTTGCAAAGTATCGCTTGAGAATCACGAAATAGGGGAATATGAATCACAAATGCAAGGTAAGCCAAGATATTGTGAAGTGCTTGAGATTTTACGGGCAGCCCTAAAATTAGCAGGAGAGGGGTAGTATGACAAGGTGGTGCAATAACTGCAAGGAACTGACCGAGCATAAGGTACTCAAGTCTCAGAGGGTAGAGATTTATATCTGCCAGAAGTGCAGAGGAAGGAGGAAGCATGAGGGCATTGGAACGCCTCGACCTGATAAAGCAAGTCAAGGGCATGATTGAACCTATGGCCGAGGCCATCGTGGATGAAGTGGAGAGCTTCGAGCAAGCTAGAGCTGTCTGGCTCGAAATCTTAGGCGTCGATGAGCCGACGCAAAGTAAATTTTAAGGAGGGTAAAATGTTTAAAGTAGGAGACAAGGTAAAGGTTATCGCGGCGTGCTGGAATTATCCCACGGATAAGGTGGGCAGCACAGCGAAAGTTCTCGCAGAGAGTGGCGTCGCCACTCTCTGCGAGTTCGGGTTCACAGCCCCGGCCTTCCATAACGGCCTTGGTTGCGCCAGTGGTAAACCCAACCACTGCTACTTTCTAGAAACCGAGTGCCTCAAGAAGGTAAGAGCGAAAGCCACTCCGAAGGCTACACGTAAACCGAGGAAACCCACGGTAGGCGACACCGTAAGGCTTATTGAGGACTTCGATGGCTCCGGCATGGTGGGAGAGCTGGCTGTAATCAAGGAAGCCGCTGGCTCGATGATAGGCATCGAGTTTATTAACAAGATGCCATCTGGAGGCCATACATGCTCAGACACATGCAAGTTAGGCCATGGGTGGAACGTACCCAAGGATTGCGTGGAACTGGTCACGAAATCCAAGATGAAGAAAGAACTCGCCATTGACCCTCGCACGTTCTACAAAATCCTGCGAATCGATGGCGCTCCGGCCAATAAAGACGCAAGGGCCACGGGATTCAAGTACACACTACCCGTAGACGGAGAGACGGAATGGACGCCGACCATCGAGGATATCGTAACGTGCGAGAAAGGCTACCACGTTATAGATGCCGAATACATTCAGATATGGCTCGGCTCTTATGACGAAGACCTTATCGTATGCGAGGCTAAGGCGCGAGGAGAGATTAAGCCTGGGCTTGACAAGTATGTGGCTCAGTCGATTCGACTCACAAAGATTCTATGCAGATGGAATGACGTTAGGAAAGTGTTCGAGAAAGAGCGTGTGGCTATAGAACAGGAGGCTCGTAAGAGATACAACCCCATCTGGGAGGAAGTAGATGCCAAGATGGAAGAACTGTTCTCCAAGCTGGTAATAGGAGGCTAACATGGACGAGTTAAGGCTAAGGGCACGCTGCGCCCGCCGGGGCTGGCCGGTGACGAAGATACAGCACAAGACCATAGCTATCGTAGCTTGTAAGAAGGAGGTGAAATGTATAAGTGCCAGCACGAGCCATGGTGTAAGGTGAGAGACAGGTTCGAGGCGCTCATCGACTACAAAGTGAAGATAAACAAGGACGGAAAGCACCTATCTAAGCCGGAGTTCCGCGATATAGTTGAGGTGAAGTGCGTCAACTGCGGTACTGTGGCACGATGGGAGATATAAGGAGGGAGTTATGTACTTCAAGGTTACAATTAAGGAGCAGAATGGCGAGCGAGAATACTATCACGACTGCATAACAGAAGCAAAAAGTTTTAACGAAGCCTTAATCAAGGTCGAGAATACAGCGCGTAATTGGTATGAGGATGTCGATGATGAGGATGTCGAGGTAAGCACCGATGAGGTGGGTAATAATACCTACGACTTCATATATATCGGAGCCTCAATTAGGGTAGACAGTGTTTGCCCTACCACTATCAAGGAGTGGTGCAAGCAAGCCTTCCAAGCAGCGCTGATATAGGAGGTAGACATGGTAGACGTAGGTAAAATCATAGAGTACGAGTCCGGGGAGATGGACGGAGACGCAACGGTAGCCTTCTTCCAAGAGATGATAGACGACGGCTCCGTCTGGTCTTTGCAGGGACACTACGGAAGGACAGCCACGGCCTTGATAGAGGCCGGGTTATGTCATAAGAAAGGGGAGTAATATGAAGAAGCAAATGTTTGAGGTTACAGTTAAATCATCACGCCAACCGGAGGTACCGCAGTCTCTATTCGCGGACTTACTAAAGGCCAACCTAACCGGAGCTGGGTACAAGATAGCGCTCAGTATTCTTGCCAATACGATTGGAGCAGGCCGGAGCTTCACTCGTGTCTCTCTGTACGACATGGGCGAGTTTGCTCTCTTATCGACGGCGGCAGTGTCTGTAGCCTTAACCTCACTCGAAGATGCACGCATCATTACAGTCGTAAGACCTGGGCCGGGCGTGGCAAATCTATATGCCATTAACTTTAACACGGCACAATGGCAAAGCCGCCGCGAGGGAGCAAGGCGCAGAATCGGAGCACCCAACGAAAGCACGACTACAATTATAATACGACGTAAATAAGGAGGAGTAGGTGCACATATTCAGGTTGATTCCACAGGAAGAGTTCGTCTCGAACATCCTCCTTGCGTACCTTTCCTCATCCCCGGAGGATAGGTCTTCTGGTAGGTGGTGGTATCCTACTGCCAACAGCATCGCCAGAGGTATGGCTCACGAGTTTGGTATCAGTGTGTCACAGATGGCCGGGATAATAGCCGTGCTCTCGCCTCAGATATCGTGGGAGCGCAACTGCATCGTGGCCTACGAGTTCATGAGGTCGCCTTACGAGAGGCCCACCGGTATCACAACTGATAACTGGGTCAAGGCCAAGGAGATATACGAGGGGAGACTGGGGTTTATACGTGGTAACAAGGTCAGGTCGTTCTGGTCTTGCATCCTAACCGGGGGAGATACGAACGAGGTAACAATCGACACCCATTCGGTAGACGTAGCATTAGGAGAGGAGGCACGAGAGAAGGACAAGAGATACCTGGTCAACAAACAGATTTACGGCATCTTCGTGGATGCCTATCGAGAAGCGGCGAGGCAGTTAAGACTGCCCGTTACGGAGGTCCAGGCCACAACGTGGGTCTGGCACAGGAAAGGAGAAAGATGATAAGTCACATGAGTGTGGTGGAGTATAGAGATACGCACATTAATGAAGGTTGGCATGTCGGCATGATAGTGCTGGATGAAGAGCGGATATGGCACTTCGTTTCCGACACTATGCCCGGCAATAATAACATGGGAGTGGAATACGGGTTCAAGTATAGCTGGTGGATTGGCCGTAGTTTGGAAGGTGAGGACGTGAAGGAAATCAACGTCTCGGCCATAGACGCCATGAACCAGACCATACAAATCTGGCTGGAGCTGGCAGAGAACGGTGAAGACGCGAACTGGAAGAAGGAGCAATACAAGCAGTATGAACACGGGTGCCCACTGTGTCAATACGCAATAGATAGCGGGAAATTGACTATGTTTACTTGTGGCAAGGTGTGCCCAATGGTCGGCCATTGGGGTTCTTTATGGAACCACATGTGTGATACGCCGGAAGCATCCTACTATAAGTGGCGCAACGAAGGCGACCCGGACGAGCGCAAGGTAAAGGCCAGGGCCATAGTCAACGAGATGATTAAGGTACGTGCTGAGATGATAGCGAATTTAACGAAGGAGGAAACAATGAAACAAGAATCTTACACCGAGATGAAAATAAAGAGGGTTGAGGTTGTTAAAAAGACAACCGAGAATACACTCAGGCTCAAGCTGGTTAAAGAAGGCAATGACACTATTCTCTTGGCCGTAGATACGGACGGCTACGGGATTAGCGGCGGGTGCATCTTGGCTATAGAAGAGGACGGAGCCATGTCTAGGTGCCCGTGCATCAACAAAAAACTTGGCCTACAGCTCGACGCCGAGGGGCGCATCGTCATCAAGTAGCGCTATCAGTACAACGCTTGACAAATCGAGAAATTTGTGATACACTCGTAGCATGAATAGACGAGCGTGGCAATGGTTAGACGAGCGGCGCAATGTGGTGGTCGATTACAACGAGATGGTGCGGCAGTGCGACCTATGCGAGATAGAGAATCGCGTGGGTAAGTGTGCGTGTGATTTCTGCCCTGTATTAGATGACTGCCGAGCCATGTTCGACTCCCATTGCCCGCTCACAGCCGTCGATGACGAGGTGTTTCTGACCAACAGGCCGGTGTGTTGTGGCCGCCCCATGAAGAAGGATGGCCACGGCAAGAGCGGGCAGTATTACGTGCAGGTGTATCGATGCTCCATGTGTAAGTCAAGGAGATTCAATGTGGTATAGAGAACTTGTCACCTGTCCTACATGCGGAGGCTCCGGGAAGGTAGACGGAAACTTCTATGTAGTTTCCACGTTTGAGTTGAAGCCTCGTCCACCATGTACGTGTTATACGTGCGATGGTAGAGGCGAGATAGTAGTAGAATATAAGGAGGGAAAATGAAAGCAACAGCAGAGCAAGAGGGTGGATTCAAGCCGGTAAAATTGGAGATTATCCTGGAGACACAGGGGGAGGTGGATGAGTTCTTTGGGGTGGTAAACTACACGCCATTCGAAAAGGCGTTCCCAGTGATTGGTCGTCTCTGGAGTGTGTTAGACGCATATTCAACCCCAGGATATCGAGAGTCATGGAACGCGATACGGAAGATTTTTGAAGCCGGCAAATAGAGGGTAGGATAATGTTCAACATGATAAAGGTCTGCCCTAAGTGCGACTGGAATCGCCCATACGACGAGGGCAACGACCTGCGTGGTGTCTCTCTATTCCAGAGGTGCCCGGAATGCGGGATGGAATTAAGGACACAGCCCTATAGTCCAATGGGTGATAGTTTTGGGAGGAGCGATGAAGACCTGGGAAGAAGAAATGGTAGATAACTATATCAAAAAGAAGGAGGGGCAAATGTTGGAAGGTATTCTTAGGAAGGCCGGCTTCGATGAGAGGGGCCACTTCAAAGCCTCAATAGAGATTGAGCCGGGCAAGGTATGGGACCGGGATGTGGAGGTGGTGGGCGAGCAGACCAAGTGTATGCAGTGGGTAGGCAAGCACATCATCGCGGACGAGATACCGCAGGCGAAGAACCCGAAGTACAAGCAGCTTATAAACGTGCGCCTGGCTGAGAAGGTGTCAGCGCCCGCCGGCGAGCCTGTGGTTCAGAACAACTACGCGAGCAGGTTTACGCAGGACGAGGTTGGCCGACAGAAGTGCCGATGCTCCATCATCGAGTCGGTGTGCACACTGTTCTCCGGGAGCAAGACCGTGACCATCGATGCTATGATTAAGACCTGTCGTGCGTTCGAGAAGTACGTGTACGAGGCGTCGTTGATAGACGAAGCTATCAAGCTGGGCGCTACACCGGAAGACGAGTTACCCTTCTAATGTCTCTCCCCGAAGCCGTCAAGAAAAGTGTACGCTTGCGGTCAGGGGATAGGTGCGAGGGTTTATACAAGAGAGTTAAGGGCGGGGCCGAGCGTATCGGCCCCTGTCCCTGTCATGGAAGGTGGCGTTTAGTCTTCGCACATATCCAGCACCGTGGTAGTGGCGGAAGCAAGAGCCGTGACAAGGTGGATAACATCTTGCACTTATGCGTGTGGGGTCACGAACTCTTCGATGAACGTATCACTAAACGCGAGTTCGATAGGCAGTTACATGGAGGTTGAATGTGGCGAAACCGCAACTTGAAGACGGGTACATACGTATCGCCCGTGAGATATACATACACCTGTGTGCATTCAGGATACCCGGAGAGGTGCGTCAGATTATAGACGCCGTGATTATCAAAACTTACGGCTACCAGAAGACCTCTGATAAAGTGAGCTTCGGCCAGCTCGCCCAGCTCACGGGTATCCGGCGCGATAATATTAAGCGCCCACTAAGAAAGGCGCTGGAGCACAACCTGATATCGAAAGCGGACGGGAAGTTATCCTTTCAGAAGGACTGGGAGAAGTGGAAAACATTCTCGGGTGTGGTCCACCCGGACCCTGTGGTCCAAGCGGACCCCAAAGTGTGGTCCACCCGGACCCCAAAACTAGGGTCCAAGCGGACCCCTACAAAAGAAAAGAAAGATAATATAAAGATAATAACATACCCGGACTACCCTACTGTCCTTCTTTCAAAAGAAGAACACGGTAAACTTGTAACAGAGTTTGGCGAGGATGGGGCGATGCAGAGGTGTGAGGCGCTGTACCTTTACATGGGCAGCACAGGAAAGAACTATAAGTCGCACTACCTCACGATTCTGAACTGGGACAGGATGGAGAAGAAGCGCAACCCGGTTAAAGCTCAAGAGAGAATGACTATATCTGAAATGTTGGAGGGATTGGATGAATAAAATCGTATGCCTGATACTCGGGCACAAGTGGTGTCCTTGGCACCCGTCGTGTGTTGACGCGAAATATGACACCCGCGCCTGTGATAGATGTGGCACACGTGAAAGAAAGCGGGTGATATAATGGGGAAGAAACTACCCTACACACCCACGAGCACCATCCGCTCGTTACTACGCAAACTCTGGCTGCGCTCCAGGGAACGGAACGCAGCGCTCCGGGCCGCCGGGTATACATGCCAGAGGTGTGGAAAGAAGCAGAGCAAGGCCGCCGGGAGAGAGGTGAAGGTGGAGGTGCATCACAAGGATGGCATCAAATCATGGGAGCGGGTGTTCCAGGTCATCCGGGAGGAGATTCTGTGCCCTCCGCAGCGCCTGGAGGTACTTTGCACAGATTGCCACAAGAAGGAAGGAGGTTAGCATGGATACATTAACGCCGTTACAGAAGGCTCAAGGTAAGATAGAGAAGAAGGGGCTGAGGCGCGAGTGCCCAGTGCACCACGTCTTCGGACGCATAACCGACTGGGCACCACCGCCCGGCATCGACCCCAACATGAAGGAGTTCCAGTGTCCTATCTCTAAGCACGCATTCTACGAAGTAATAAGGCAAACGAGGAAGCCATGAGTAAAGAGATGATGATATGCCCAAAGGCGAAGGAATGTGAAGTTTTAAGGTGTGTACACGATGTTCCCCACGAGAGAGTCTTTTATATGGGGCGAGATATATGTTTTGGCGGTGCTAATAGTTCTTGTCCCGCCTGCATCCCCTACATTCCAGAGCCTTTCAAGAGATACATGAAGTATGAAGTGATGAAGCTGGATGATATTAAGAAATACCTAACACCAAGTCAGAAAATAAATCTCGAAGATATTATCCGCACATTACAGTATGGTAGACGCAAAGACGGTAAAGTGCCTTACAATTTCTATGTTGTGGTGAAGGAAGGATTACCATACACCGAGCAAGTATGGAAACTAATTGAGGATTATGAAACTAAGCCAGAGCAACCCAAGAAGTCTGTCTGCCCTGAGTGTAAAGGTTATGGACAAATTAGGAGTGAAGATTTAACTGGAGAAGGACAACAAACTTTCTATTTAGAATGTGCCGTTTGTAATGGAACAGGTGAGGCGCCTGCCGACCTCAAGCCAGCAGAGCCACTTGAGGAGCACCCTGAGTATCATCTTGTAGACAGGGAATCTGGTACTGCTTTTTACCCTGTAAAGCCAACCTGCCCTGAGTGTGGGCATCTGGTAAGTCAGCATATCATTATAGGCTGCATTGTACCAATAGATGGCAAGATTGGGCATGATTGTCCTTGTATGCGTACCCCTGCCGACCTACAGCCAGCAGAGGCAGAAGACCTACGTAAAGAGTTTGAAATGGCTGTTGAGGTAGCTTGTTGTAGCGAATGCGGTAATCGTGGAATGATAGCTATTGTCGGATGGGAAAAAGACTTATGCCGAGCGTGTGATGCACCCACTAAACTAGAAGGAATAGTAAAGCACTTAATGGAAGTAACAGCATCCCACGACTCCGCAGTAGCATCGAAGGCTGTCAAGGAGTTTGTGGAACAAGTAATAGTTGAGATGAAGGGGAGTTTTACAGAGTTCGATTTGCTCACTATTAAGCGACTCAGGGCTATGGCAGAGGGAAAGGAGTAGGAAGATGAAGTACAGGATTCACTTTTCATACAGGCTAAATGGTCATGAATTTGAGAATTACTATGACCTCGAAGGAAAAACCATCGAAGAAATACAAGACAAAAACTCTAAAGAAATGGCAAAACGTGGAATTGATGCAGATGAGAATGACTGCTGGTCAGAAGAAATAGGTTAATGTAAGGGAGAAGATAATGAATGAACCGAAGTGTCCTAAATGTGGAGTAACGCCCTTTCAGCATTGGAATCTTGGAACCATGCACAAATGTCATATCTGTGGAAAAGTGTGGAAGGAGTAGACCATGAGTGATTTCAAGCAGCAGGTAGAGGAGATAGTACATCATTGTGACAGAGAGGAGAAATGCGGGTGGCCTTATTGTGATAGCTGTGATTATAGGGTTGACCGCATCCTCGCCGCCCACAATGCTAGGCTGGATGAGATAGCAAGGCTTAAGAAGCCTACGTTAGACGATGCTAGTATTCAGTTATTAGACAGACACGAAAGAGAGACATACAACGAAGAAATAGTCGGGTTTAATGCTGGGGTAGAAGCTTGCCAAGCCTACATACAGGCACAGAAAGGAAGTTAAGATGAACGAAAGTTGTGATGGCTGCATTTGTCAAACTTGCAAAAGGAGAATTAATAATACATGTAGGGTATGCTGGAACCAATGCTGTGAACAACCAAGAACGCACACAAAAGAATGCAGTAAGTATGAGCCAGTAGAGGCACAGAAGGAGGGAATGTGAAATATAAATACATTGTCAATATTGGAAATGCTGAGGAAAATACGAGACGCTACAACGATTTAAGGAGGAAAGTTCTTAGTTACTTTAAAGCTACAGAAAAGAAAAGGATTCATCTTAAAGAACCCACCTTTGGGGGTAGTAACCCCTGCCCACACTGTAACCACACACCATGTCTAGGTGAATTTGATAGTAGTGATTGTGGTTAAGGAGGCTTTATGAACATAGATGAGGTGCCGACAAAGGAAGATGTTTACATAAAGCTACTGGTTAAATTTGCAGAGAAATACCTAGCATATAACGAATGCACATGGGAGGAAACATGGATTCCATAGATGAGGTACTGATGACAGAAAAACAAAGGGACAAACTGGAAAAACAAGCATTGAAGGCTGACACAAAGTACGGTGGTATAGTTGGTGCTATGGCTTACCCTGAGATACTTTGCAAAGCCCAATGCCTCAAGCTGCTGGAATGGCTTGAGGGGTACTGTGATAACGATGACCATCCAGAATACTACAACGATGAGGTAAGGTGGGAATGTCCCGATTGTATTTTAGAGCTAGAATCAAAGCTAAAGGAGGTGGGAAAGTGAACCAGTGCCGAGGTTATACACTAGATGTTATTAAAATGTCTAAGGGGTGGGCGCAAAAAGCCACTGTTGGTAGTGAATCTCGTTATAGGCTGTTCTATTATAGACATGATGCAGTTGTAAACCAAGAGGAGTGGATGGACTACAGAAACGCAGGGGACTTTAAGAGAGACTTTTACCATAATTTTAAATCCCTTGATGAATTAGGCGTTAAGGAGGGGTAGCATGGCAAGAGGATGGTTGGTAGGTATAGCCTGGATAGACGGAGCATTGAGTATAGGACTCTTCTTCGCTCTAACGATAAGGTTTAAGGAGCCACGTAATGGCAGATAAGCAACTTCCGCACTCACTTGAGGCTGAGGAGGCCGTCCTTGGGGCGCTCCTTATAGACAACGACGCGTACTTCAAGGTGTGTAGTATTCTTTCGCAAGACGATTTCTATAGAGAGAAGAACGCATGGATATATCAAGCAAGGCAGAGGCTTGATATGTGCGACCAGGTAACAATGGCCCATCAACTAGCTAAGGATGGGAAACTTGAAGCTATCGGTGGCGCAGCCTACCTCTCTCACTTAATAGCCAACTGCGCCTCGTCGGTCCACGCTGCACACTACGCGGAGATACTGCACAACCTTGGTAATGCCCGGCGTATCATAAGGGCCGGCGTTGCGATACAGGACATGGGGTTCGAGCAAAGACAAGACGGCGTAACAGAGGCCATCAAGCTGCTGCTTGGCATGGAGGGGAGAAGCCGAAACATGGTTTCCCCCGACGAATTGGCGGACTACGCTTTCGCCAGGTTCGACAAGTTAGCGAATGAAGAACTCAAGCCGGTACTCTTTGGCCTCCAGACCTTGGACAAGTTGGGGGGAATGCAGCCTGGGGAGCTAGTGATTCTGGGTGGAGAAACAGAGATGGGCAAGACGACCATGCTCGACCAGATAGCAAGACACCAGGCTCCGAACCCGGTCCTGTTTTGCACCACCGAGATGACACGAGCGCAGTGGGCGCAGCGCCAGATAGCACGCATTATGCACACCTACATGCAGAACCTCGGCAATGCCGACTATATCAAAAAACATATGCGTGAAATCCTCGACGCATCGATGGAGTTTCGGAAGACCAACGTGCACATCATAACGGGCGGCGTCTCAGTGAACGAGATTTACACCGAGGCGGCCAGCTTAAACGGATGCTGCTTGATAGTCATAGACTACCTGCAGCGCCTGAAAGGAGTGAGAGCATCATATGAGTCAGTATCCAGCGCGTCCAGAGAGATTGCAGACATGGCTAAGATACTGGAGACGCCGATTGTACTGTCTTCTCAGCTCAGTAGAGACTCGCAAATAGGTAAGGACGGGAAGGTAATCAACAGGCCCCTATTGACAAGACTCAAAGATTCAGGTAACATCGAGAATGATGCCGACTGGGTGATGTTCATCCAACGAGAGAAGGGGGCCAAGAA